>Ga0209727_1000309_pt1 | contig 58013 bp, 55 predicted proteins | sample RifGroC1_FD_183995 | JGI IMG/M metagenome (GOLD analysis project Ga0209727, IMG submission 183995) | Groundwater microbial communities from Rifle, Colorado, USA - Groundwater C1 (SPAdes) (version 2) | ecosystem: Environmental > Aquatic > Deep subsurface > Groundwater | place: Rifle, Colorado... | reverse complement strand
CCAAAAGAAGACTCCGAACTTTTTATCACTAAAGCAGCTCCCTCAAATATTTTTCCCGCATGCTCAGCATCATTAACTTTCTGAAGCGAACTTTCCACTCGCCAAGCACCTAAAGAAAATGTGAAAAAAATAAAAGCAGCCAAAGCTGCATATTTATTCCTATAAAAAATTGTCAGCAATATTATCGAGAATATCAATAACAAAAATAAAAAACTTGGATTGATTTCAAAAAATGACCGCACAAAAACTCCCCCGATAAAACTTAGCAGCAACCACAATAAGATGTGCGACTTACTCATATTTATCTAAACATTTAAACGCGAAACAAAAAGATTCAGAAGATTAAACCGCATCTAAATTATATCAAACATCTTAAATATAAAGAAATCCCAACTTCAATAGTCAGGATTTCATACAAAATACACTATACAAGATACGTGTTACATCCCCACAATATCCACCATTTTAATCTTGGCAGTTTTTCCACCCACAATTGAAATGCAGCTTTTGGAAACTTTAAAGTGTTTAGCTAAAATTTCAATCAACATCTCATTGGCTTTTCCGCCTTCCGGCACTGCCGTGAGCTTCACCTTGTATTCCCCTTCGGATGTTTTTGTAACCTCATTTTTGGATGTTCGAGGAGAAACTTTAATATATATTCTCATAATAAAACTTTAAAAAATGTCTTTTACTTTTGAAATTATGGAGTTATCAATATTATCAGGCAACATATCGCCCTCAGGATTATGAATAGTTGCCTCATAGTACACCAAATTCTTTATTTTCTTAATGCCTCGCACTAAAACATCTTTAAATTCTCTATTATTTAAAAAAATAAACGTTGAAAACATTGCCACGAAAGCAATCAGTATTAAAGCAGGAAAATTGTTTTTAATAAATTTCATATAATTTATTACGCCCACCAAGCAAATACCCTTTCTATCACAAAAGAAGCCAGTTAGGATTCTTTTTTCTCTTTATGATTAGTTATTTTGCCTTATTCCAACTTTTTCGATATATGAATCCATCACTGACTTTATTTTTTCTAAATCTAAAGTTTTTCCCTTAATTCTTCCTTTAAGTTCAGGATTAATAATTTCAGCGTTGCGATATTCCTGCAGATAATAAAATTTTGCGCCCTTGATCCACTTGGCAATTTCTAAGAAATCTTCTTCATTATGTAAGCCTGGCACAACGGTCGTTCTGAATTCATATGGCAGCCCACTCTCCATAATCATTTTGACGCTTTTTTTAATCGCTTCAATATCAACAGTGAGCCCGACAGCAGCGCTATAATTTTCCTGACTACTCTTAATATCCATGGCAATATAGTCAACCAACCCCTCCTTGATGATTTTTTCAAGAATATGAGGCTGAGTTCCATTCGAATCCAATTTCACGGCATATCCCATCACCTTAATCTTTCGAATAAATTCAATGATGTCTGGTTGGATTGTCGGCTCACCTCCTGTGATGCAAACACCTTCCAATTTTCCCTTTCTTTTTTCCAAATGCTCAAAAAATTCCTTTTCCATCTTATTCATCGGAGGAAATTTCTCAGGCAAAACCAATTCAGGATTATGACAAAATGGACAACGAAAACTGCAGCCCACAGTAAAAACTGTCGCTGATATTTTTCCAGGGTAGTCTATTAATGTTAATTTTTGTATTCCACCGATGCGCATAATTAATATTGCTAAATGGTTATATTGTTTTTTGGGGTCACGCGCAATTCATGGTTCTGCTTAAATCAGCATCAGCAATAAGTTTCTATTTTTTATTAGCCTATTTCCTTTTTCGAGCACGCTTTTGGATAAAATACTCACTATCCAAAAGCTCAGAGATACTCTCGTATCAATTGGCCGAAAAACAAAATAGGCTAGCAAAAAAGTTGCGCAAAACATTGATCTAATGTCCTTACCTGTAAAACCATGAATTGCGTATGACCCGTTTTTTGGCTCAAGTAAGAGCAATTTAGCCATATGGCAATATAGCAATTTATTCAACTTTACTTTTTATCAATTTGGGTGTATACTTATACATTAGTAGTCAAATACAGTTCTTTAAAGGAGTCGGCTATGTTTTTAAGATTGCCAATAATATTGACAGTTGTTTCATTCATGTTCGTATTCTCGCAACTCAGCTTTCGTTATTCAAATGCGTGGCTTAACATGTTTCATTTGCTCTCTTGCTTATTTACAGCAATTATTTGCGCAGCGTTTTCTTTCGCAATTAAAAGCAAATCTTACGCAGTAATGGCAGTACTATGGTTGATGACTGCCTCCCTCGCAATGATTCCCCTGATTCTTATTTAAGAAAAAAGTGAATCAAAAAGTGAATCAGAAGCCTGCTAAAAAGTGGGCTTTTTCTTTTATCAAAATTTTCAAAACTAACATCGGAATTAAACCCTGTGTCATTCCTGCCTACGCAGGAATGACACAGTATTAAAATCCTGAATTGCATTTTTGCATTTACATTTCGCAATTTCACATTCCATCCCGCACAACATGAAGTACGTAGGCAAAGCGCAAGTGATGAGCGTAAAAATTTTTGCGAGACGACCCGAGAGGCGCAGTAAAAATTTTAGCGAAGAACGCCGCGCGCGCCACAGTATCTTCATTTGTCGCGAAGCTTTCTTTGTAACTTTCTTTCGGGGGAAAGAAAGTTAATCCAACTATACGTTAGCAATAAAAATACAAACAAACTTAATTCAAAAAATATAAAGTTAATTGAGTTAAATCCTGAATTCCTGCCTCCACAGGGATTACACATGATATGAATATTTGTATATTTGTAAATTTGTAGTTGATTTATACATTCGTAGAATCAAGGGAATTTGAGGCAATCCTTTGCGGGATTGCCTCGCCATCTTTTCTAATCTAACAGCAAGCTCCACAAGCTGAACCTTCTGGTACATATTCTTTCCTATCACTGAATTCTGCTTGCTTCCCCTTATTCCACTGCTTCACTGGGCGGATATATCCAACCACACGTGAATAGACTTCTGTTTCTTGGAAATTTCGAAGGACTGAATCCTTTTGATGGCATGCCTTACATTTATTGTAAACTTCATTGCCAACCTTGTATGGCATATATTCTTCATTGCTTTCAATTGCTTTTCCGCAATCATGACATGTATATTTTTCCATATCGTTTCAATAACAAATAACTTATAACTGTTAACTACTAACAAATATGAGTTATTGTTACTTTTATTTTTATTTTTTATATATATCAAATCATTCCAATCAAGATCTTCTGCCTCTAACTCGCGGCCGCTCGTTAAAGTTGAGCAGAAAAATTCTTAATCAAAATGTGGTTTGCCTATAATGCAGCTTTGTGATATTTAATTCGGGGATTCTTCGCTTCATTCTGAATGACAGCAACTTAGGAGCGAGAATGCTTTTTATTTTTTGCATTGAAATGAGACACATTGAAGTTGATTTCAAAAGTTGCAATTATTTCACCGCATAAAAATAAAAAGGCATTCTCGCGACAGGCAGCAGTAACTATTTCTTCTTTGATTTCTTAGGTGCAATTTTCAAAGTTTCCGGCTCGCATTTTCCATTCTCATATTCCTTGCGATCAGCAAATTCAGCTTGTTTGCCTTTGTTCCACTGCTCTACTGGACGGATATATCCAACCACACGTGAATAAACTTCTGTCTTTTGCTCAATCACACATTTAGGGCAAATCGGCTCCTCACCAGGAATGTATCCGTGAACTGGGCAAATACTAAATGTTGGAGAAAGTGTGAAATATGGCAACGCATAATTTTCAGCAATTTTCCTAACCAGATTCTTTACCATCTTAATGTCCCAAATTCTTTCCCCAAGGAATCCATGCAGCACTGTTCCTCCTGTGTATTTGGTTTGCAAATTGTCTTGCAGATCAAGGGCTTCGAAGATGTCCTCAGTGAAGTGAACAGGGAGCTGCGAAGAGTTGGTGTAATAAGGCTCTCCTTGATTATTTTTCACATTGTGATCGTTGGCAAAAATAATTTCAGGATATTTAACCTTATCCATACGAGCCAAGCGATATGCAGTTCCTTCAGCCGGCGTGGCTTCAAGATTGTAAAGATTGCCAGTTTCTTCCTGATAAGCAGTGATATGCTCTCGCATGTGAACCAAAATTTCTTCTGCCAATTTTTGTCCTTCCGGAGTTGTCACATCCTTTCCAATCAAATTTACCAAACATTCATTCATTCCAACCAAGCCGATAGTTGAGAAATGATTAGCCCAATATTGACCGCGTCTCATCTTTATCGCATCCAAATAGAATTTAGTGTATGGGTACAATCCTTGATCAGTCAGTCCTTCAACTAATTTACGTTTTGTTTCCAAACTGCTTTTAGCTAGATCCATCAAGCTGTCGAGCTCTTTGAAAAAATCTTTTTTGTTTTGTGAGCGATATCCCAAGCGTGGCATATTAATTGTCACTACTCCGACTGAACCAGTCAAAGGGTTAGCTCCAAAAAGTCCACCTCCGCGCTTGTGAAGTTCTCGATTATCCAAACGAAGACGACAACACATTGAGCGGGCATCGTCAGGATCCATATCCGAATTAACAAAGTTTGCAAAATATGGAATACCGTATTTAGCTGTCATTTCCCAGATCGGATCAAAGCGGTCATCATCCCAGTTGAAATCTTTTGAAATGTTATAAGTAGGAATCGGGAAAGTGAAAATTCGCCCACTTGCATCTCCTTCAGTCATAACTTCAGCAAAGGCACGGTTAATCATGTTCATTTCCTCTTGGAATTCTCCATAGGTTTCCAATTGCGGAGCTCCTCCGATAAGCACAGATTCTTTAGCTAACGTTTTAGGCGCAGTGATATCCATCGTGATGTTTGAAAATGGAGTCTGAAATCCTACACGAGTTGAAACATTCATATTAAACACAAAAGATTGAATTTCTTGTTTTACTTGGGCGTATGTCAATTTGTCATAGCGCACAAATGGAGCAAGTAAAGTGTCGAAATTTGAAAATGCTTGAGCTCCGGCAACTTCACCTTGCAATGTGTAAATGAAATTCACCATCTGACCAAGGATTGATCCTAGATGTTTTGCAGGTCTACATGCAACTTTTCCAGGAACACCCGTGAAACCGCGACGTAGCAAGTCTTGCAAATCCCAACCACAACAATATGCCGCAATAAGTTGAAGATCATGGATGTGGAAATCTCCACCTTCGTGCGCTTCCCTGATTTCCTTTGTGTAAACACGATTCATCCAATATTTTCCACTAACAATTGAGGCAATATAGTTATTCAAACCCTGAAGTGAATACGCCATGTTAGCATTCTCCTTCACTTTCCAATCTATTTCCTGAATGTATTTATCAACCAATCCAACAGCCTCTCCTAATGATTCTTCTGTCTCGCGAATTTTTCTATGCTGTTCACGATAAAGAATGTATGCTTTAGCAGTTTCCTCAAAATCCAAAATCATAAGCACGCGCTCCACCAAATCTTGCAATTGTTCGATTGTTGGAATGTCACCTTTTTTGAAATTCTTATTTAAAAGTTGAACAACTTTTTCAGTAACCTTTTTAGCCTCAACAGTTGAACCTTCACCTGTAGCATTCAAAGCTTTTCCAATAGCAACAGCAACTTTCTTTTGATCAAATGGAACAACTCTACCACTGCGCTTTACAATCTTTTTTACCAAATTCTTAACCTTTGGCTTCGCCTTCACAGCTTCAATCTTCTTCTCAACCTTTTTCACCTTTTTTTGTGTTTTCATATTCGTTTCTCCCCCGAGAGTGATTAATTTTTTATTAATTTCCAACCTATGGATTACAAATGAAATTCATATTTCATGTTTACATGATTGAATGATTTAACTAGTTTCCATTTTCTCCATTTCTTTTCTAAAACTATCTGCACTCTTGAATGACTTGTACACACTGGCAAACCGCAAATATGCGACGTCATCAGTTTCCTTAAGTTTTTCAAGAATTATCTTGCCAATTTCCTTGCTCGTTATTTCATTTGATTCTCTCGCCTGAATTTCATATTCGATGTCGCCGATAACTTTACTGATTTTTTCCTCACTGAGAGGTCTTTTTTCAAGAGCTTTCTTAATTCCGACTTCAATCTTTGCTCTGTCATATTCCTGCTTAGCTCCTGAACGTTTAATTACCGTCAGCCGCATAATTTCCATTTCTTCATAAGTAGAAAAGCGTGCTTGGCATTTTTCACATTCTCTGCGCCGACGAATTGCTTTTCCATCGTTCGTATCACGCGAATCAACTACGCGCGTTTCACTGTGGCCACAAAATGGACAAACCATAAGATTAGCTTTTAGGCATTAGCTTCATTAGCTTTTTAGGAAAATGCAGCTAGGCCATGATTATTTTTTGTTTTTAAAATTGTTATATTGCTAAATTGTTATATTGTTTATTGCTTGCCATTTTTTTGCATTTCAACAATTTAACAGTATAACAATCTAACAATATATTTGGGCTTGACAATTCATGGTTTTTATTACCTATGGATATTGTTTTTTGGTCTTTAACCACTACATGTTGTGTATCGTTAGTCCATTATACCACAAGACGGATATATGCCAAGCAGGCTATTACAAGCCATTTTTTGGAGTTATGCACACCCATTCATGAATCATGAAGTATGAATCATGAATTATGCATTTTTAATCTTGATTCATAATTCATGATTCATAATTCCTCCAATTTAACATCAAAAAAAACACAGGGTTGATTACCTGTGCTTTTTAAAATATCCTCAATTGAAGTCTTACTTCTCCATTTTCCTTCGAATAAATGCTGGGATTTCCAACTCATCTTCATCTTCTTCTTGTTTTATTTCAACAATAGGAGCTGCTGGACGAGGTTGGATTTTTTCTTCAATAATCATCTTTGGTTCCAAAATTTTCTTGGCAGGAAAAGTTATACTTTCTTTGTATTCATTTTCGTGTGCCTCTTCTTTTTCAGCAATAGTTTCCTGCGTTCTAACTGTAGAAACTCGATTTATCAAAGGATTTTCATGTGTTCGTTCAGCGTCAAATCCTGTTGCAACCACAGTCACATGGATTTCACCTTTCTTAACTTGATCATCCACCACGGCTCCAAAGATTACCTTAGCGTTCGGATCAATACTTTCAGTAATAATATTTGCAGCTTCGTTTATTTCTAACATTCCAAGATCACTTGAACCAGAGATATTGAAAAGTACTCCTTTAGCTCCATCAATAGAAAGTTCCAAAAGTGGGCTATTGATTGCAGCGCGAGCAGCCTCTGAAGCTCTATTTTCGCCGCTGGCGATACCAATACCCATCAAGGCTGATCCAGAGTCCTGCATAATTGCGCGGACGTCAGCGAAGTCCACATTAACGATTCCTGGTTTAGTGATAAGATCTGAAATTCCTTGCACACCTTGTCTCAAAACATCATCCACGATTCGGAAGGCATTAATAAGAGTAGTCTTACGATCAATAATGGAAAGAAGTTTATCATTCGGAATTGTAATCAAACTATCAACGCGGTCTTTTAAGTTTTCCAGAGCGTCCTCACTGATGGTTCTTCTTTGAGCACCTTCAAATGAAAATGGTTTAGTGATAACAGCAATTGTCAGTGCTCCCAATTCCTTAGCAGCCTCAGCAACAACAGGTGCAGCACCGCTACCAGTTCCTCCGCCAAGTCCGCAAGTCACAAAGACCATATCAGCACCCTTAAGAACATCTTGGATTTCATCGCGGTTTTCTTCAGCAGCTTGACGTCCAACTTCAGGATTCATACCAGCTCCAAGTCCCTTGGAAAGATTTTTTCCAATATGTACTTTTTCGCCCGCCTTGGAATGATGAAGAGCTTGGGAATCAGTATTGATTGCCACAAATTCAACGCCTTTAATCTTTGCATCTATCATGCGAGTAATCGCATTATTTCCTCCACCACCGACACCAACGACTTTAATTCGAGCGAATGTTTCAATATCTGGTTTGATTTCTGCCATACGTTTTAGTCAAAATATAGAAAAAGAATTAAGTTTATTCTTTTTAACAATGATTTAAATACCCAGTGACTCTAAATTCAATCCTTGCTATCATTTTCCCTGCCTACCGATAGGCAGACGAGCGAACGGTGATGTTCAAAGGCTAATTATTGTTACCTAGTATCTCAATTTAGCATATCAGCAGCAGCTATGTCAAGAATATTTTGAAAGACATGACTTCTCAAAGCCAATATACATTAGGGTAAAAACTTTTTCAACCATACTCTCATCTTTTCAACACTGTCTCCTGTCCCCCTTGAAAACATATCCATCGCCTTAGAAGCCATAAATCCTTCCGGACTTGAGCTGCTTTGTTGCTGTCCCCAAAGGATGAGTCCTGCAGCAGTTGCAAAGGATGGATCATCCACTTTATCTAATATACCACCAAAACCCTGAGGGAAACCAATCTGAACAGGAAGGCCTAAAACTTCTTTAGCCAAATCTCCGGCGTGCGTCATCTTAGCACCTCCGCCAATCAAAACGGCGCCCGAAGGAAGCAGGCCTGCTTTTCCAATAAGTTTCAATTCCTTTTGCACCAATGAGAATATTTCCTCCAATCGCGCTTCAATAATTTCAGCTACATGATAACGTGAAATAATACCTTCTTGTTGTGAATCTATTTGTGCCAAATCAATACCTTCTTTTTTGCTGATATCTTTCGAAAGAGCACTTCCATATTCCAATTTGATTTTTTCAGCCACCTCAATAGAAGTCCTAAGTCCAATAGCTATATCATTAGTAATATGCCCAGCTCCTACTGGAAGTATTATAGTGTGAATTAGGTCACCTTCTTCATAGACGGCCAATGATGTTGTGCCTCCTCCAATATTTATCAAAACAACTCCTAATTCTTTTTGTTTCTTGCTTAGCACTGCCTTTGCTCCTGCCAATGGCTCAAGCACCAGGTCATCAATTTCAATATTTGCTTGATATGTACTTTTGGTGATATTTTTCACATGCGAACTACTGCTTTCAATCACAAGTGCATCCACTTCAAGCCTAACGCCCTTCATTCCTAATGGATCTTTTATATTATCTTGATCATCCAATCTGTATTTTCTAGCAATAACATGTACGATTTCTCGATTCACTGGGAGTGGAATAACCTGAGCTTCAGAAATGACACGATTAATATCATCCTCTGCAACTTCCCCATCAGCCCTACCAATAGCAATTACGCCTTTGGACTTTTGAAAACCGATGTCGCAACCGCCAATATTAAGTACTGCCCTTTTTACCTGCATGCCAGCCATCCGTTCAGCATATTCAACTGATTCATTAATAACTTTAGCAACATCTTCAACGTCAGTTATAACTCCTCTCCTTATTCCAAATGAAGGCAAGCAGCTAACGCCTATTACGCGTGGCTGTTCATCACCTCTAGCCTGCTGAGCTATGATTGTGCGGACATTCGAAGTTCCAACATCGATGCCAACAATAATTGTATTATTTTCTCTAGACATTTGCAGTAATTAAAATTTCAGCGGGCCATGCCCAATTAAATTTTTCTTTTATTATCAAACTAGCAAGAGCGCTGGTCTAAAAGGTTCAAAAATCTTTTATTTAACTGCAAATCAAGCAGCTTTTTAGCACTACCCAGCCTAGTTATCATTTTTGTTTTTTAAAACTGAAGATTAAGTACAAGCGTAAATAATTTCTCCAATATCTATAACATTATACATGTTTTCCAATATTATAGCAAAAAGTCCCAGCTGCTGCTTAATATGATCTAACAAGAAGAAGAATTTCGCGAAAATATGGATAAAAAATCAACAATCCAACAATTATTGAGACGGTAGCCGAAATCAAAACAACACCAGCCATAAGGTCTTTAATAAGACGCGCATAGGGGTGTATTCTTGGTTTCAAAATATCCACAACTCGCTCGAGGACAGTGTTTACAAGCTCAAAAATAAGAACCCACATTATCATCAAAAGTAATATGACTGCTTCCCAATTCTTAACATCAAAAATAAGAATAAACAGCACAACAAAAAAACCGATAACAAGCTCGATACGAAAATTTTTCTCATGAACAATTGCCCATTTGAGTCCATCAAAGGCATGCTTTAAGCTTCGTCTAAATCGTCTAAATCCTTCAATCATATTTTTAGCCTCATTAGCTTTTAGCCTCCAGCTTCCAGCGTAAATGAAGTTATTTATTTTTTTATATTTTTCATTAACAAAACCAAAGAAACCAACAAAGCTACAAGCTATTGTTTCTATTTTAGCATATCTGCAACTTTGCGCTGTAGAGAAAACATTTTTTTGCCATGTGGAAATCCAAGTAGATGTAAAATTCCATGTGAGATTATATAATTCAATGCATATTCAAAAGCTTCCCCATCCTCATGCGCATTATTAGCGATATAGTTTGGACACAAAATAATTTCTCCCAAAAATATTTCACTGTCACTTGTTGATGCTTGTTTGCACAGCAAAGCAGTTGTTTCGTATTCAGAAAAAGACAGCACGTCGGTAGCTTTATCCTTTTTCCTGTATTGCAAATTCAAAGAATGCATTTCTTCTTCACCAACCAAGGCCACACTTAATTCTATGGTTTTATCTTTTAAGCAATCCATAGAAACTAAATCCAGAGTGCGACCAAAAACACTCAAAAATGTTTTTTTGACTACTTTTTGAGGCGTCTTATTATTTATTTCAAGAATTAGTTTCATTATAAAAAGGTTTTAAGCCAGTTCATCAAGAATTTTTTTGGCGATTTCTCGCACAATATTTCCATCAGCCTTGCCTTTAACTTTAGCCATAATTTGACCCATTATTTTTCCTAAATCAGCAGGTCCCTTTGCGCCGGATTCAGTGATTACAGCTTTTGCAATTTCAACAATAGCTTCTTCGGAAAGTTGTTCGGGAAGATATGGCATCAGTATTTCAAGTTCTTCTTTTTCAATTTCAGCCAATTCCGGTCTTCCGCCATCCTCAAATTGTCTGATACTATCTTGCCGTTGCTTAACTGCGCGAGATATCACATCCAAAACCTCTTCGTCGCTAAGACCAGTTTCACGTTTTTGCTTTTCAATTTCTACGTTCTTTATAGCGCTGTCCAGCAATCTCAATGTATCGCGTTTTTTAGCTTCGCCCGCTTTCATAGCTTCCTTAAGATCAGATGAAATTTTTTCTTTTAAAGTCATAATGTTTTTAATTTCAAAAAGTAAAAGTTAGACAAATTTACAAATGATGCCAGCGCGAGCCAGCATCATTTGTATCATGTAGAACTATTCCATTTTTCGCTTGATATTCTTCAAAGCTTCATCGTCAAATTTTCCAAGCTTCTTCAGCTTATCAATCTCTTTGCGAATCTTAACTTTATAGAGAGCTTCAGTTCGTTTTTCAGTCTTGCTTTTCTCATCATTCTTGAAACGTGTTCTTCGTGCGCGCACCAAAACACCACTTTGCTGAATTTTACGAGAAAAACGTCGCATCAAGCTTTCAGTAGTTTCTTTATCCTTTTTTCTAACTTCAATCATAGTAGCCTCCTTTCTAAATTTTTATCTAAATCCTAGATTTAGCAAATGTAATTAAAGTCTTCGCAAGCCTTTAGGGCTATTAAGACAACGGTATGCTTATGTGCATAACTTATCATATTATACAGATAAATTCAAATAAGTCAATGGAGCAGCTTTTTAGCTTCTTAGGCTTCAGCTTTTTAGCTTTTGGAATACAATCTGCATTTTCTAAAAAGCTAAGAAGCTAATGCCTGATAAACTGTCTTATTTCCAATCAACCTCTAGAGGGCGAATTTCCTCATGCAGAGCAGCTCCACCAATCAAATGTAAATGAATATGATCGACTTCCTGGCCGCCATTCTTTCCCGTTCTGAATAATAACTTATATCCACCTTCTGAGATTTTTAATTCGCTAGCAATATTTCTTGCGGTAATTATCATTTTACCCAATAGTTCCACATCACCCTCCTCGATATCATTTATCGAAGCGATGTGTTTCTTGGGAATGATCAAAATATGCACTGGCGCAATAGGATGAATATCCTTAAATGCCATCATCAATTTATCTTCATAAACAATCTTTGCATCCATCTTTTTCTCAACAATTTTGCAAAAAATACAATCCATGTGCGTGAGACGTGGAACGCAAAGCGTGGAACGTGTTTTTTAAGTTCACGATATACGCTGCGCGCTTCAAGTTATAGATTTTTAAATTATTCTTCGCTATGTGAAATAACAACGTTATTCTTCAGAATTTTTTTCACAGCCAAAATTAATCTGTCGTGACCAACTGTTTCCTGTGTGCCACTAACCATATCTTTCACAATCACCGTCTTATCAAGTGCTTCCTTCTGTCCAATAATCAAAGTTATTTCAACTCCAAGTCTATCAGCAACGCGAAGTTGTGATTTCAAACTTCCCCTACCGAAACTCTCAGCGGTCAAAATACCATTTTTTTGAAGTTCAGCAAAAACGTTAAGGCTTTTCTTCTTTGCTAGATCTCCAAGTTGAGCTAAGAAAACACGTGGCTTAGGTTCAATATACATCTTAGCGTGCACTCTTTTCATTTCAGCCACTAATCTATCCATACCCAAACCGAATCCAATGGCAGGAGTGTGTTCTCCACCTAATTGTTCCATCAAGTAGTCATAGCGTCCGCCACCTCCGAATGAATGCCTCTTACCTTCTTCATCATTGGACCAGATTTCAAAAACAGTTTTAGTGTAATAACTCAAACCTCGCACCAATCTTGGATTGATGATGTATGGCAAATCAAGTTCATCAAGATATTCCAAAAGACTCTTGAAATGCACTCGGCATTCCATACAAAGATGATCGACTGATTGTGGAGCAGTAGTAGAAACTTGAACACATTTATCTTCTTTACAATCCAGAATTCTCATCGGATTTGTTTCCAATCGCTTTTTGCAATTTTGGCAAAGCTTTTGTTTTTTGGATTCGAAATATGCAACCAATAAATTCTGATATTCCTTGCGACATTTTGGACATCCGATTGAATTTACTTGAAATTGAATATTTTTGATTCCCAAGCTTGTTACCACACGATGCGCAAGTTGAATAAGCTGAGCATCCAAAATTGGGTCTTGCTCACCAAAAGCATCGAAGTTTGCCTGAAAATGTTCTCGATAACGTCCTTCTTGCGGTCTATCATAACGATACACTGGACCAGTTGAAAAAAGTTTAACCGGCTTAGGCAAGACATTCATTCCATGTTGGATATAGGCGCGTCCAATGCCAGCCGTAAGCTCAGGTCTCAGAGAAACCTTGTCACCGCCTTTAGTATTAAAGATGTACATTTCCTTATCCACAATGTCAGTTCCAGCTCCGATAGAACGAATGAATAGGTTTGCATATTCAATTGCAGGGGTATCAATTCTTCCAAATCCATATTCCAAGGAAATGCGCGCCAAAACTCGTCTGATTTGATCCCAATATGGTTGATCACCAGGCAAAAGATCCCTCATTCCGCGAGGTGGTTGCAGCATTATTTCTTCTTCTACTGACTGTTTAGCTTTTAAAGGCTTCCTGGCTGCGACTTGAGTTTTAACAGTTTTTTTATCCATTTTTTTTGTAAGTTCTTTCTTTACTTTTTTAACTGATAATTGAGCCATACTAGTGAAATATTATCCAATTACAACCAAATAATAAAACATTTTTTAAAATAAAAAATAATTTTCAACCTACAATTTTCAATCTGCAAACAATTCTTAAATTTTTCAATTTTAAAATTATCTCATTGAAAATTGTTTAGAAATTAGAAATTAGAAATTTTTTAAAGTATTCCTGCTTTGGAAAATGGCCAAGCCCTCACAAGAACTTTTCCAATAACATCATCCTTTGGCAGGGCTCCCCATGCGCGAGAATCATGAGAAAATTGTCTATTGTCACCCAACACGAAATATTCCTGACCATTTAATGCAATTGTTACTGCTCCGTTAGTAATCAAACCTTTTGGCAAATAAGCACTTTCATCTAAAACAAATCCCTCTGGGTTTTGATTATTGAAAATAATAACCTTTCCTCCTTCAACTTTAACTTGCTCACCAGGAAGTCCAATAACACGTTTTATGAAAAATTGTTTTGGATCCTTGGGATATCTGAAAACCACCACATCACCGCGTTTCAAATCCTTAAAAGTATCAACATCGAAAAGGTGAACATTTCCCAAGCTAACATCAGTCTGTTTGTATCCCAGTTCATTAACAATCAAATAATCACCGTCAGCAAAGTTTTTATCCATGCTAGCACCTTGCACGAAAAAAGGCTGGAACAAAAAAATCCTAATTGGAACAATTATAATGAGCGCCCAGAAAAAAACCTTTATTATCTCCCAAAGAAAACTTCCAACACCGTAATACACTTCTTCATCTGTTTCTATAATCTCTTTTTGATTTTCCATATTTCGCACATTGATTGCGCTGAATACTCCACGCAAAAATTTTACTAAAAAAATTAATCAAGTACTTGCAGAGTGAATATTTCAATCACCGAGTCCAATGCATCATACGGAAATCACAGTGCCAGTTTCCTATCTTTTGAATTTAGAGCCATAATACCATGCTTTTGACCTAATTGCAAGAGCTATTATCTGCTGTAGTAAGCCATTTCTTTAGTTTTTACACCAATTAAACATCTTTTCTTACTTAAGAGCCTGCTGCAAATCTCAACACTAATATAAAGCAAAAAATACAGCTTGCCTGCTAGAATGTTCTAATTCCGGCTGCAAACCGCTCAAAGCTTGTCGGGTTATCTTGATAGCCCTCCTCACTTTTCACGGTTTTCGCTTCGAAATTAGAACATTTTATCTAGGCATGAGATTTGCAGCAGGCTCTAAGAATTTATATACACAAAAAATTACAGGGCAATAACTTCAATATTCTTTGACTATTAGCTTTAAATTAAGATATTATAAGGATATGACTGGTAGTGAAAATTCAAAATGAATTATATATAGTTGTTGAATTTTCATTAGCGAGATAAACATATTTACCACATAGATTGAAATAGATTGGGCAAAGCCCTTTTGAATTTCTACTCCTAGGTATGGATAGCCTTAGAAAAAGAGTCTCAGTGACTCCAAAAACAAGCCCTGCGCCTGCGAGACTTCCGTCATCCATTCCTCCTAAAAAAAGAGAGGAGCTTTTCATTTCCAGAGCAGAAGCGCAGCACATGGAAAAACATGAAAAAAAATTTCAAAAAGGAATCAAGCTTAAAAAAATACTAGGATTCATTTTTATATTTTTACTCATAGTAATAATAGTATTGGTTTCCTATTTCTTTTGGAAAACTTATAGCGTCAGCAGAAAAATGAATTCTGAGTCGAGCATACAGACAACATTAACTCAAAGCGTACGCGCGCTAGCTAGTCCCATACTTTCCAAGAATGAAATTTCCCTCAAAGGGCAAGAATCTGGACGAATTAATATCCTTCTTCTTGGCGCGGCAGGACAAAATAAACCTGGAGGCAATCTTACTGACACTGTCATGGTCATGAGTATAGATATTGAAAGCAAAAAAGTTGCCCTACTTTCTCTCCCGAGAGATTTCTATGCACCTATTCCTGATTCAACATCTTTTGCGAAAATAAATAGTCTTTACCCTATAGGCATCAAGAATGGCAGTGGCATAGAGCTGGCAAAAGGCGCTGTAGAAAAAATTACAGGTATCAATATAAATTATTATGTAGTAGTTGACTTTGACGCCTTTGAAAAAATTATAGATAACATAGGAGGAATAAATATTGTTTCAGAGCGTGATATTTATGATGCGACCTATCCTGGTCCAAACTATTCTTACGAAACTTTTAAATTATCCAAAGGTTTTCACAATCTAGATGGCGCAACCGCACTAAAATATGTGCGCGAAAGACACGATGATCCAGAGGGAGATTTCGGAAGAGCCAAAAGGCAGCAGCAAGTTATCCAAGCAGTAAAAAATAAACTGTTTTCATTGCAGACATTTTTTAATATTATTACACTCAATAACATCTTAACCACACTAGGTGACAATATAAAAACCGACATTTCACTGACTGATTTGGAAAGTTTCATTTCTCTTAGTAAAACAATAGACTTAGAAAACATTGGCAATGTTGTTGTTGATGCTTGGAAAAAGGATAGCCTACTCAAAGTCTCACACGTGCAAACAGAAAAAGGTAATGCTTTCATTTTAATTCCAAGAGTTGGAAATTACAGCGAAATTCAGGACATTTCTAAAAATATTTTCAATCAGGAAGAAATAAAAAGACGCCGCGAACTGATAGCAAGTGAAGATGCCACGATTGGAATTATCAATAGAAGTGGAGATTCTGAACTTGAGATAAAAATAAAATCTCTGCTGAGCGACAGACTGGACTTGAAAAATATTCATACGGTTTCGATTTCTGAAGATGCTGACACTGTCTTTAATGACACTGTAGTTCTACAAAAACCAAACGCAGAAAAAATATTCACCCTCGATGAACTGATAAAAAAAATCCCTGCTAAACTTTCGGATATATCCCTGCCCGAACAAGACGGCGGAGATGACCTCTTGATAATATTAGGAAGCGATTTGATTGAAACATATAAATATGATGAAGATAGCATTGAAGATTTCAATAAAAGCCAGGATGCACCTGCCAATCTTCTTTAAGAGCCTGCTGCAAATCTCACCGCCTAAATTAAACAAAAAAAACATGCTTGCCTGATAAAATATCGTAAATCCAACAATCATATTTTAACAAAATTAAAAAACTAACAATCATATGAAATTAATAGTAGGTCTTGGCAATCCAGGAAATCAATATCAAAACACCAGGCATAATGTTGGCTTCATCATTCTCGATGAACTTGCTAAAACTTGGAAATTTCCACAATTCCAAGCCAGCAAAAAATTTAATGCTGAAATTTCTGAAAGCTTGTTGAATAGTGAAAAGATTATTTTAGTCAAACCTCAAACCTTCATGAATCAAAGCGGGCAAAGCGTCAAAGCGCTTATTGATTTTTACAAACTTTCAATTGAAGATTTTACTGTAATCCACGACGACCTAGATATCGATTTGGGAGCATTCAAGATTTCAACTGATTGCTCTGCCGGCGGACACAATGGAATCCAAAGCATTATTGAAAATATCGGAACGCAAAAGTTCAAACGCATCCGCATTGGCATTGAAGGAGCCGAAAAGAAAAAAGAGCGTCTGATGAGCGGCAGTGATTTCGTTTTGCAAAAATTTTCAGATGAGGAAATTGAAATTGTAAAAAAACTCGGGAAAGAAATTGCAGAGAATCTTTAATGTAAAAATAAAAAAATACCCGGGCTCTTATTTCAAGAGCGCCGGGCTTTTTCTATTCTTTTTTGAGAAATGCATATTCCATTTCTCTCTGTACTACTACATTCTTGCAGGGCAATTTGATTCTTGTGGCACGTCTCCGATCTAGAATTGGCAGGCTCACCCTTAAAAAGATAATGGAGCGATGACAAATCACAGGAAACATGTACGCAGCGTAAACACTAACGAAAATGCAGATTATCTCTCGCATACCGACCCCCTTTAAAGGTGACTGAAACCACCTTTACAAAAAAAACAACAAAAGACAACCTCCCAACGGAAACTGTCTCTTATTGTTAAGGCGCAAATAAGCCTTTTCTTTACCTATCCTCTATATTTCTATTATACTCCCTTTTTGACAATTTGTCAATATCAATGTCTGGCTATATAATTAAGGGATTAGTCTCTTAGCTATATTTTTAGATAGCTCCCATATGAAATATTACAATGCTTTAAATACAATCGACGGTCTTGGCGCCAAAAAGATGCATAAGCTTGTCGAATATTTTGCATCTTCAAATAAAATTTGGAATGCCAGTCTTTCGCAACTAATAGCGTCAGGCATAGGAGAATCATTAGCTCAAATTATTGTCCGCAGTCGCCCACTTATAAATCCTGAGGAAGAATGGAATAAACTAGAAAAAGAAAACATTTTGATTTTTTGTAAAAATGATCCGGAATATCCTGAACTTTTGAAACAAATTCCAGACAATCCCTTCCTCATATATATGAAGGGAAATCTCGATTGTCTCAAGTTTCCATTGGTAGCAGTGGTAGGCTCGCGCAAAATCACCAATTATGGAATCCAAGTGGCCAGAGGACTTTCGCGCGATTTGGCAGCCAGCGGAATATGCGTGGTGAGCGGACTAGCGTTCGGAGTAGACGCCGCCTCACACAGCGGCGCACTTTCAGCCAAAGGCAAAACTATTGCAGTTATGGGAAATAGCTTGGACAATGCTCATATTTATCCTCGTTCCAACTTCAACCTTTCTCAAGATATTTTGAATGGCGGCGGACTACTGGTCAGTGAATTTCCTGTCCCGACAAAGCCCAACAAAGGCACTTTCCCGGCGCGCAATCGGATTATGGCAGGAATGAGTCTGGGAACATTAGTGATCGAAGCTGCTGAAAAAAGTGGCAGCCTGATTACGGCTAACTTAGCCTTGGATTACAATCGAGATGTTTTTGCTGTGCCTGGTTCAATCTTCTCTCCTCAATCAACTGGCACCCATAAACTCATCAAAGAAGGGGCTAAACTTGTCTGCTGCGCTGAAGACATCTTGAGCGAATTGAAATTAAATCTTGCCACTATCGTAGAAGAAAGAATTGGAAATATTGAGCTTTCCGAGAGTGAAGAAAAAATTTGCAAAACATTAAGTCATGAGAGTCTTCACATTGACATAATAGCCAAACTGACTAAACTGGATACATCAACCATTTCTTCCTCACTAGCCATGCTTGAGATTAAAGGCGCGATCAAGAATGTGGGAGGACAGAATTATATCAGGCTTTAGGCATTAGCTTTTTAGCTTCTTAGGCAAAGATCCTAAAAAGCTAAAAAGCTAAATCCTAAAAAGCTATTCAATGAAACTCATCATCGTAGAGTCTCCTACTAAAGCCAAGACGATAACCAAATTTTTAGGTAAAGGTTTCACCGTGAAATCTTCTTTTGGTCATGTTCGCGATCTTCCAAAGAGCGATATGGGAATTGATATCGAAAAAGATTTTGAGCCGAAATATGTCATTCCTGATAAATCTATTTTGAAAGTTGCCGAACTCAAAAAACTCGCGGTGAAAGCTGACGAAGTTATTCTGGCTTCCGATGAAGACCGCGAAGGAGAAGCGATTGCTTGGCATTTAGTTGAAGCATTGGGACTTGATAAGAAAAACAAGAAACCGTATTCTCGAATCGTTTTTCATGAAATTACCAAAACTGCCATTGAAAACGCTTTGAAAAATCCGCGTACGATTGATTTGAATTTGGTTGATGCTCAGCAAGCTCGCCGAGTTCTTGATAGATTGGTTGGATATGAACTATCTCCTTTTCTTTGGAAAAAAATCCGTCGCGGTCTAAGTGCCGGACGTGTTCAGTCAGTTGCTCTGAGATTAATAGTTGAACGCGAACGTGAAATCCAAAAATTTGAAGCTGAAGAATTTTGGACGGTTAGCGCCGAGCTTCAAAAAGAAGGAGTGGAAGAACCTGCCCGCAATGCTTCGCCTAGCGATGCAGACGGGAAATTAGAGGCAAATCTTTTAGAAAAAAATGGAGAAAAAATTGAACAAACAGTGACTTTGAAATTATTCACCGGTGATTACAAGACAAAGAAAAGCGTCATCACCAACAAAAAAACTGCTGACGAAATTACTGGCGAACTTCTCAAGGCTAAATGTGAAGTTCTTTCCGTTGATGAAAAAGAAACTCTCAGAAATCCGTCTGCCCCATTCACCACTTCAACCCTGCAACAAGCTGCCATTAGCAGTTTCGGTTTTTCTGCCAAGCAGACCATGATGATTGCTCAAAAGTTATATGAGGAAGGATACATCACATACATGCGAACTGACAGCATGAATTTATCTTTAGAATCTTTGATGAGTGCGCGAAAACTGATTGAAAAAGAATTTGGGAAGGAATATGCACTGGAATCTCCTCGCTATTTCAAAACCAAATCCAAATCAGCGCAAGAAGCTCATGAAGCGATTCGTCCAACTGACCCAGAAAAAAATCCTGATGAACTTATGCCACTATTGGAAACAAATCAATACAAACTTTATCGCCTCATTTGGAATCGAATGATTGCCTGCCAAATGCAAAGCGCTAAACTTTCTTCCGTCAAAGCTGATATTGAAGCGCAGGGTTCAAAAAACAAATATCTCTTGCGAGCCACTGGTTCAACTGTAATTTTTGACGGCTTCTTGAAGGTTTATGCAACGCGCGCTGCGCAAGCTGAATCATTCTTGCCGCCGCTTAAAAAAGGTGACATTCTGAATGTTTTAGATGTTATTCCAACCCAAAAATTCACTTCAGCTCCTCCAAGATATAATGAAGCGACATTGGTTAAGGTTTTAGAAGAGCACGGAATCGGAAGACCATCGACTTATGCTCCGACCATCTCAACTATCATCGAAAGAAAATATGTTGATAAAAACGAGGAAAAAAGACTATTCCCTATGGAAATAGGTTTCCCTGTTAATGATCTTTTAGTCGAGCATTTTCCAGAAATAGTGGGAATTGATTTCACTGCTACTATTGAAAAAAGTTTCGATGAAATTGCCGAGGGTGATAAAAAATGGGTGCCAGTAATCAGGGATTTCTATGAGCCATTCCATAAAAAATTGGAGGAAAAAACAGACAGTGTGAAAAAAGAAGATCTTCAAGAAAAACTTGGCAGACCCTGCCCTACTTGCGGCGGAGAACTCATTATGAAATTTGGACGTTTTGGAAAATTCATTGCATGTCAAAATTATCCAACTTGCAAATATACTGAGAAAACTGAATCTGAAAAGAAAGAAGAGGAAGAAAATTCAGGCATCATTTGCGACAAATGCGGAGCTCCAATGACAGTCAAACGCGGACGTTTCGGAGCATTCTTAGGGTGCAGCAAATATCCGGAGTGCAAAAACATCATGAACATCGAAAAGAAAACGGGAGTGAAGTGTCCGAAATGTGAAAAAGGAGATGTAATTGAACGAAAATCCAAAAAGGGAAAAATGTTTTATGGCTGCAATAAGTATCCCGAATGTGATTTCGTGATGTGGAATAAGCCTACCGGAGAAGCTTGCCCAACTTGCGGACAGCCACTGGCTTTTGCTGCTAAAGGAAAAATTACTTGTTCGAATAAGGAATGCGGTTTTAGCAAAGACCAGGAATAGCTTATCAGGGGTTAGGGTTAGGAATTAGGAAGTAGGAGATAGGGAGTAGAAATGCAGGTACACAAAAAAACAGCACATTTCAAATGTGCTGTTTTTTTATTCTACCTCCTACTTCCTACAAAGCTAATTCCTAATTCCTAATTCCTATTCCCTAATCCATATTTCCTAATTCCTAATCTATGGCATATACTAAAAGTAAGATTAAAATAACTTGTACGTAGTAAGGGATATATGAAAATATTGACTATAGAAGATGTCATCAAAGCGCTCAAAAATCCTCCCAGTGAGGCGCGTGTGGCTGTAATCAAAAAAGCGTACGACTTTGCTCAAAAAGCTCACGAGGGGCAAAAGAGACGCTCAGGAGAGGATTACATCCAACATCCATTAGCTGCAGCCAAAATTTTGGCTGAAATTGGAATGGGCGGCAAAACGATTGCGGCTTGTCTTTTGCATGATGTGCCCGAAGACACTAAAGTTACCATGCTTGAAGTTGAAAAGACATTCGGCAAAGAGATCACAGCTATGGTTGATGGCGTAACAAAACTTGGAAAAATAAAGCTGCGAGGCTCGCATGAAGAATACTTTCTGGAAAATCTTCGCAAGATGTTTATTGCTATGGCGACTGACATCCGTGTAATCATCATAAAATTAGCTGATCGTCTGCATAACATGCAGACGTTAGAACATAATCCACCCGAAAAGCAAATTAGAATCGCAAGAGAAACTATGGAAGTTTTCGCTCCCATAGCGAACAGGCTTGGAATGGGAGAAATGAAAACCCAACTACAAGACCTGTCATTTCAATATCTTGATCCTGAAAATTATAACCTGATTAAGGAACTTGAGGAAAAAGATTATAAACAGCGCAAGCAATACGTTGACCAAGCAATCAAGGAGCTTGAAAGTGAACTAAAAAAAGAAGGCATAGATGTTTTGGAAATTCATGGACGTGCCAAAAGCGTCTTCAGTCTCCATTTAAAACTTCAAAAACATGACATGGACATCAACCGCGTTTATGATTTGGCAGCTGTCAGGATTATCGTCAATGAAGTTGCTGATTGCTATGAAACTTTAGGGGTAGTTCACAAAAAATATCGTCCGATGATCGGCAGAATCAAGGACTATATCTCTCTTCCAAAACCAAATGGGTATCAATCAATCCACACCACTGTTTTTGGACCGGATGGAAAAATCATGGAAGTGCAAATCCGGACATTAAAAATGCACAATGAGGCAGAATTCGGAATCGCGGCTCATTGGCTATACAGCGAATATAAAAAGAAAAAGAATTGGCGAGATTTCATATTCAAAAAGAAAAAAGCTATCCCAGAAAAAGAATTGGAATGGGTCAAGCAACTTCGCGAATGGCAAAATGAAATCGGCCGTGACGATGAGGAATTTATCCAAGGTCTCAAGATTGATTTCTTCAAGAACCACATTTTTGCTTTTACCCCGCAAGGTGACATCATAGACTTACCAGAAGAAGGCACACCGGTTGATTTTGCTTATGCGATTCATGGCGAAATCGGCAATCATGCAACTGGAGCAAAGGTCAATAACAGGATGGTTCCCTTGGATTATCAAATCAAAAATGGTGAGGTTATTGAAATATTGACTTCTAAGGATCGCAAAAGCCCGAATGCTGATTGGCTAAAATTTGTGAAAACTTCCGTGGCGAAATCACATATCAGACGAGAACTGAAAAAAAATGAATCATAAAAAAACAGCCTGACAAAATCAGGTCTGTTTTATATAATCATGCGCAATTTTAGCATCATACGCAATACCATGGTTCCAACCAATTAAAGTTAATAACACGTATAATTGTTTTTCAAAGCCGCATACCTGTGTGATTTTAGAACCATGTATTGCGTATGATCCCAATTTTATTATTCCAAACTCAATCCTAAACCGGAATACAATTGAATGACCTTTTTGTTTTCCAATTCAATTTTTTTCAAAGTATTCATAGTTTCTTCCGCATCTAAATCTGATAATTCATCTTCGATCCAATCCACTGAATCCACAAAGGCGATGAATTTAGCATCTGATGACAAAAATAAACTACTGTAGTCCCAATAATAATCATTTTCATCATCATTAGGGGCCAGATATGCCAAGGATAAACTATTTCTTTCCAAATCCAGAACAAAAATCCTGCGACTTGTTCCGATTGCCAAATGTTTCTCATCTTTGCTCCAGGCTACACTCTGAACACTATCATGTGATGCATCTTTGTCGTTGCCAAAGGCTGACGAAATGTCATAATAACGCACAGGTTTTGAAAGATCTGCAGTTTCATATAAAACAAGGTCTCTTTTTATGGAAATGGCGCCGTCAACCTCACTGCCCGAAACAATCACAACTTTATCAAATCTAGGACTAAATAAACCAGATGGTGCATAGTTAACGAAATCTCTTTTTTCATCCGCGGCGCAGATTTTCTTTTCCACGTCGCAAACATAAATCAATGAGGCGGCTTCGTTTTCATTCGACTGCAAATTTCCAAAGAGTAAGTTTTTTTGCGAATCCCATCCAGACCAAACAAATGAAGGATCTTTTTGAATCGAATTTTCTAATCCCTGATACTGACGCGAAAGAAGATCTGAATTTTCACACTTTGCTTTCGCAACATCGCAAACAAATTCCTCTATTCTAATTATTGAATCAGGATCTACAAATTCTGGATTCTCTAATCCAATGCTATAGACAGATATTTCAACTAACACACTCTCCTCCCCTAAAGACAGCAAGGAATTACTTTTTTCAAAATATTCATTTCCATTTATTCCTAATTCAGGTAAACCGCTAAAGCTGCTAAAATCTTCCTGCTCAACAGCGGTCACTGGCTCAATTTCACCGCTCAGTAAATCAATTTTCTGTATTTTTTCACTGTCAGAAATTACCACCTTATCAGAAAAATAAAGTTGAGCAGATTCATTTAATATTTCCAACTTTGACCTAGAATCATCAATTGAACCCTTTTTAGGTATCTTTACATCTAAAAAGAATAATATAACGGAACTGAAAACAAAAATTACAACAATAACTTCTGTTATCCATTTCTTATTCTTAATCACGCTCATTATTCAATATCATTACGGAAGTTATTTTACTTTATAATAGACAGTCTTACTTTTTTTGCCAGTTTTTATATCAAGAGCATACCAACCATATGTTCCCTTTGGCTTATTTATAACATATTTAGTTATAAAAGCACCGCTGGACGATGTTTTAATTTTTTGTGGAGCGTAATACCCTCCTCCGTATTTAGTAAAATATAGAAGAACATAATTATTCTTAGAGAATTTCTTTCCGCGCTGAATCAATGTTGCACCTCGAGTAATTGATTTTTTTGAGTTAGTAATGGTGTGTGAAGAAACTTTCTTTTTCTTATCATTATGCGATGAGCTCTTAGATGATGAGCTTGCAGCGGCCGCCTGAATCACAACTGGCGCAGGAGCTGCAACCGAAAACGAAACCAAATAATCAGTAAGGTTAACATTATTATTCCCGCCCTGACAACGAACAAAGTAGCCGTAGCTGCCACCATCAGCCAATCCTGTTGCTGTAAATGAGTGAGTGGTTGATCCTGTGCCATCAAAAATGGTCATTGCCGAATAAGCATTACCTGATGTAGTTGCATATTTACATATCGCATTTTTATTTGTCTCAACCCCAATCGCAATTTGAGTTGTTCCTGATGATAAAACTTCAGCAGGAGAACCGGAACCAATCACAGGTGGCAAATCTATAGTCCAAGTATAGGAAGCTGGTGAAGCATCAACGTTTGTAGCAGTGTCAATTGCCCGCACCAAAAAAGTATGGGACCCATCAGCAAGTCCAGTGTAGGCTTTTAGACTTGTACATGCCGCATAGCTACCAGAATCAAGCTTGCATTCAAAAGTTGCACCAATCTCAGCTGAAAATTCAAGACTTGCAGATGCCGTAATTGATGGGTCACTTGGCTGGCTTGAAATTGTCGTGTTAGGCGCAATCGTATCAACTGTAAATGTATTTGTTGTTGTATTTATATTTCCCGCGCTGTCAGTAGACTCTATTGTAATTGTGTGCGATGCATCAGAGAGAGCATCCAGACTTTGACCAGATGTTTTTACAACAACAATATCATCCACTTTCACAACCACTGTTCCGTCTGATACCAAATAAGTAAGTGCAGGAGTACTATCATTTATTATTGATCCATTCGCCGGAGATGTTAGTGAAATTGTTGGGCTAATGGTGTCAATATCCCAAGCATATGAAGCAGGAGTTGCATCAACATTTGAAGCTTCATCAGTAGCTCTTACTTGGAAGGTATGCGGACCTTCTCCTAGTGAAGTGTAACTTTTCGGAGATGTGCAAGCTCCAAACCCTGCGCCATCCATATCGCATTCAAAAGTCGAGCTTGGTTCACTTGAAGTAAAAGTGAAATCTGCATCTGCGCTGTTAGAAGGATCGGTTGGATTAATAGCGATTGTGGTGCTGGGAGCAATCGTATCGATATCCCAAGAATATGAAGCAGGAGTTGCATCAACATTTGAAGCTTCATCAGTAGCTCTTACTTGGAAGGTATGCGGACCTTCTCCTAGTGAAGTGTAACTTTTCGGAGATGTGCAAGCTCCAAACCCTGCGCCATCCATATCACATTCAAAAGTCGAATTTGGTTCACTTGAAGTAAAAGTGAAATCTGCATCTGCGCTATCAGAAGGATCAGTTGGTTGACCTGAAATAGTAGTATCAGGCGCGATAGTATCCGCAACTACCGTAATTAAAGCACCGGTTAAACCTCCTGCATCTGTAACATTCAAGCCGGAATCCCAAACGGCTGTGCCTGCCGTAAAATTAACAGCAGAATCAACTCCTCCTGACAATGCAGTAAAATTAAAAGTTGCCACTGTTTGTGCGCCAGCAGCAACAGCCGAACCTCCAAATTGTGCCGTACCGAAAGTAGCTGTTCCTGCCGCTGTAGCTGGAGGAATATTATTTGCCATCTCAGTATTAAAAACTCCATCATTTACTATACTATTTAATTCCAGAACATCAGCATCAAATTCAATATAAATATCCACTGCGCGAACATTCGTGTTCGATCCGCGATTAACCTTAGCCACTAAAGTAACCGGGTCTCCAACATTTACAGTTTGAGGAGTGACTATCAACGACAAAGTTGCATCCGCAGCAGCAAGCGAAGTTTTAGCAAACGAAATAGATACTAAAATTATCAGCACGAGCAGTCCTAATTTATGACAAATGTATTTTTTCATATTTTATTTATTTCAAAATAATAGTGACGTTGTCAAAAAATTAAAGAGCTGGCTTAAGATAATCTTCAGCTAATATAGTTACATCCCCTCCATTTACCCAACAATCATTATTGACATCTGAAGATATCCCGCAAGAATTACTCAAATAAACACCCGCAGCTGTTGTAACGTCTCCACCGTTCACCACACCGTCTTTGTTTATATCTCCACTATATAAAACTCTTTTGCTTACATAAGTATTGCCAGTTCCATCTTCAGTAGCGCAGTTGCTCAGGTTATCATCACCATCATAAGCAACCACTGAAAAGTTATAAGTTGCTCCAGCTGTTAAACTATTAGCAAAGAAATGAGCTATAGTCACACCACTTGCTACATCAACATAATTCCCAGTCAATGGATTAGCATTATGATCAGCTGCCCAAGCAGTGCAATCAGTTACCCAATCACCAACAGTATCATAATAAACCCGATAACCAGTAAGACCAGTCAATGCTGGCGTACCTGCACCCTCATCATAAATAGGTGCTACCCAGGAAACCTTTGCTGAAGCAGCAGCAAAGACATTACATGCAAAAGCTATTGACACATACAAACTCATAAAAACAATTGCGAGTATTTTTATTTTTATTTTTATTTTTATTTTTTCCATATTTTTTTATTTTTATTTTCTATTATCACAGAATCGACTTAATCTTATCCCAGAAAGATATTTGAATTTTCTTGCTCATCTCTTCAGAAAAACAACTCTCTTTACCAGCAGCATTAACTGAAGTCACTGAAAAATAATATGTTTGCCCGTCTTTTAAATTATCTAGTTGATATGAAGTCTTATTCCCGGCATCAACCTTTTTAGAATAACCACCTTGTGGACAATCATTTGTTCGCTTAGCAGTTCCATAATAAATTCTATAGCCTATTACGTCTGATTCAGTCGAAGCGTTCCAGGTTAAGGTTGCTTTTCCTTCCAAATCCATGTCACGCAAAAAAACTTGCCATGCCAGCAATAAAAAAACAACAAGAATAGCAACTGATAGGAATATTTTTTTCATCAATACATAACAATATAAAATATTTACTGCTTGAATTATAACATGTATTCATAATGTCAACAATACATATTAGTACACCCAGCAAGGAATTATTTTTCTAAAGTAGTATATCTAATATTATTCCCCATGCGCTATTTTTCCAAGTAATGAATCAAGGTCTTCTTGCGAATAAAATTCAATTACAATTTTTCCACCATCGCCTGCTTTTGAAATCTTCACCTTTGTTCCAAGCGCTTCTACTAAGGTGTTTTCCAATGCCTTAGTTTGTGGATCAATTGAACTTTTTCGCTCGTGCGAGCGCACTGAAGTTTCCTTTGCTTTTTCTTCCACCTGACGCACAGTCAGATTATTAGCCAAGATAAGCTCATACATAGCGCGCTGCTTTTCTGAATTTTCCAGAGATAAAATTGCTTTGGCGTGACCTTCAGTAATTTTTCCATCAATTAAACCTTTTTGAATCTCAACAGGAAGCGTCAGAAGGCGCATTTTGTTAGCCACCACAGACCGGCTCTTTCCCATTTTCACAGCAACTTCTTCTTGAGTCATCTGAAATTCTTCAGAAAGTTTCTGATAAGCCTTCCCTTCTTCAATCGCATTCAGATCATGGCGCTGAATATTTTCAATAATAGCTAGTTCTAATTTCTGAAGTTCGTCAGCCTCACGGATAATAACAGGAACTTTCTTGAGTCCTAAACGTTTAGAAGCTTGAAAACGTCGCTCTCCTGCAATGAGCTCATAGTGGTTTCCTTTCTTAGTCACAATCAAAGGCTGAATTATTCCATGAATTTTAATCGACTGTGCCAAACTTTCCAATTTTTCTTCATCAAACTGATGCCGAGGCTGCATCGGGTTTGCCTCAATCTGAGTCACATCAATATCAATCACATATTTATCCCCTCGAATCGAATCATCATGCTGAGGCCTGACAGGCGCCAAGCTTTCAGTTTCAGAAGTTGAAGAAGGAACAGCAGAATTTTGAACTCCACTTTGACCATCAGATTGTTTATTTGGAATAAGTGACGAAAGCCCTCTTCCAAGACCGAATTGTTGGGACATTTAAATTGTTAATTGTTAAATTGTTAAATTGTTAACAATATAGCAATATAGCCATTTAGCATTTTATTAAACTGTAAATTTTTTATCCACTTCTCTTAACTTTTGCATTTCCTGTTCATCTCTCTCAATCATTTCCTTGACCAAATTTTTATATGACCTTGCCCCCTTGGAAAGACTATCGAAACTTAAAATGGATTTTCCATAACTAGGCGCTTCAGCCAATCTCACAGAGCGAGGAATAACACTGTCAAAAACATATCCTGGAAAATGGTTGCGCATTTCCTTGACAACCTGCCTTGCAAGCCTGTTTCTGCGATCGTACATCGTCAGTACCGCTCCCATTATCTTCAAATTCGGCTGCAAATGCTTCTGGACGAGCTCTATAGTGGATAGGAGCTGCGAGAGCCCCTCAAGGGCATAATATTCCGTTTGTACTGGAATCAGCACCTCATCACTGGCCACCAAGCCGTTAATCGTCAAAAGTCCCAAACTAGGCGGTGAATCAATAAGAATGTAATCATAATCAGCCCTGATTTGTCTCAGAACATCATACAATTTGAACTCACGATTATCAAAATGAACCATTTCAACTCCAGCGCCTGCCAAATCCTGAGAGCTCGGCATAAGATCATGACCTGAACCCTCAACGCGAATAATCACATTTCTAGGATGCTCTCCGCCAACCAAGGTATTATAAAGGCCTTTTTCCAAACTGCGAACATCAATTCCAAGCCCGGAAGATGCGTTTCCCTGTGGATCCAAGTCAACTAAAAGAACTCTTTTATTAAAATTTGCCAGATAGGTAGCAATATTAATCGCCGTAGTGGTTTTCCCAACCCCGCCTTTTTGATTTATCAGTGAAATGATTTTAGCCACGACTCAGAATTATGAATAAAGAATCATGAATCATGTTTCCTACTCATTGAAAATTAGTAATTGAAAATTGTGAATTGAAAATTTCAAGTGTTTGCACTTGGCTTATTGTATCACATTGACAAAATGCTTTCAAATGGATAAACTGAAATAGTTACAAAATTGAATATTGCCGCGGTGGTGGAACTGGTAGACGCACTGGACTCAAAATCCAGCGATGGCAACATCATGGGAGTTCGAGTCTCCCCCGCGGCACAAGCAAAACAGGATTTATCCTGTTTTTTGTTGCCCGGGGAGATGAGAACAGGAAAGGGGTCGGGAAAAACTAGGTTTTCCCGGGGTGGAAGATTGAAACCGAGAGGTTTCAAAGAGCGAAGCGAGTGAGATGTCTCCCCCGCGGCACAAGTATACAAAGATCTTCGCTAGCTAAGTGAGGATTTTTGTTTTATTATTAAGATATCAATAGCCCTTTATCAATTCAAGGAGGAAGTATGCCACACAACATTGAAAAAATGGATTTATCCCAATGCCCTATCATCCAAAAGCACTGGCTCTACAACCAATATGATGGTTGGGCCGAAGCTGCACAGAGAGATGGCGAGCCGCTAAGCGAAGAAATAAAAAAAGTAAGAAACGAACAAATCGCTCCAAGAAAAGATCCTGCGAGCTACAAGGAAGTTGTAAATGCAATGCATGCCTTCAACACAACCAGTTAGCCCATTAGTTTCATCAAAAGAGATGGGAGAATCAGCAAGGGATTTAATCTCCACACTTCTGGATGTAGTCTTAAAAGTGAAATCAGGCAAGGAAAAACTTACCCTTCCTAAAATGACAAAGGGTCGACGCAAACGCGCCGACCTTGTTTTTTTATATGCATGCACCATGTTTATATGTTTGCATGTTTGAATGTTTTCTATTTTTTCTTTGTATTTATAATCCTTGAACGAGGAGTTTGGCGAACAACATGCACGATAGATTTTTTCTCAGAAAGTTTAGTTTGAGATTTTGTTTTTGAAGTTCTATGGCGGCGCAGATTATGAATGATTTTTCTAAGAATGAAAACAAGCAAGAAAATCAAAACAATCAAAAGTAACAACTTAATTCCAAAGCCTATCCACATAACTTTTGAAACGTCTTGCTCGGCATATTGCGAAAACATCATATTTCCTCGAATCTGATTATTATAAGCTCCAATATTTCTTGAAATGCCATAATCAGCAAATACGATTCTAATATATCCTTTATCTTGAACTATTTGGGATTGTATGGGACTTGGGTATGTTGCAATTTCTGATTCAGTAATTCCATTTTCATCAGTTGCAGTATCAGCATTTTTATTTTCTTCAGAGGCAGTTGTTTTTTCTTCAGCAGTCATCGCAGTCGGATAGAAATTTCTCATTTCAATCTGTTGAGTTGATTCCTGCACAACCTGACTTCCTGCATTTCGTAGCATTTCAAAAGCTTGATCAAAATTTGCATTTGAAACCTGCACAACCATTGAACCATTTTTAACTTCAGTTGAGGTATGAGCAATGAAAGTTGAATAAACAATTCCTTCATTTTCAGAAGCAATTTCAGCTACTTTTTTTCTAGCCACTTCAAGATTATCAACAATTATTGCCAACTCCCCGCTTTTAGCAGCATCCCGAGGGATCACAAACTGATTTTTATCATCAATCTTAGCAGATGATATGTAGTTTGCGCGTCCCATCATTTTCCCTTGCCTGTAATTATCGCCATCATTATTCCATCCCATCATATTTGTCCGATCGTAGCGCAAGCCAACCGATCCAACAATAGCAACTGCAGCCGCAAAAGAAATGAGAGCGATGACCAATAAAACTTTTTTGTTTTTTCCTTCGTTCATTTTATTTATATTGCTAAATTGTTATATTGATATATTGATATGTTGTTAAAAAATATATTTCAACTATTATAATTATACCATAAGTTTTGGAAATAAAAAAAGAGGGCACCGCCTTATGGCAATACCCTCTTGTAGCTGCAGTTAAGGTCATTGAAATTTCTCAGTTCGCTTTTTTGCGAGATTCTATCAACTTAAACAGCTTTGTTTTACGGTCAACCAACAGTGGCAACGGATACATAAACCTTACCATGTCTGGGCAATGCTTGGCGGCTACTTCGCGCCCTTGACGACTGTAATACTTAGCTTCCTGTCTAGCTGATGATTCAGTTTCATCTTCATCATGACAAGCCGCGGTGAAAAGTATAACACCTTTTTCTGCATTAGGTATCACTACATCCAATCCAGTTTTAATAACCTTTGACAAGACTGGATTCAATAACCCCACCAAAACTGCCGTATTTGGAACAGTAATGGACTCAGCCGGTTCAGATTTACAAATACCAAGAATCCATTCGCCATGCGTCATTTCCTCATTTGGACGATTAGCTCTGCGAATTTCATTTCCATGTCTGATGTTGCCGCGCAGAACCGGAAGCAGATCAAGTTTCATCTGCAATGGCATACTCGGATACAGCTCACAGATTAATTCGAAAAGTTTACCGTCAGACACATCCTCAGCGTATGTTTCCAGATAACGTTTTTGCCCCTTCTCCCCATGTAGCACAAAAAATTCATAATCCGTTTCCATCCCGAACACGATTGCAAAAACCTTATGCCTAGATCCCTGATAAGCCTTTTCAATACTCATCCTGAAACCTTTGGCATTTTTAATACCTTGTTCAATATCAAATTCTAGAGCCTTACAGCCCCTGACTGCGTTATTCCCTCTGGACTCATGATATGTGCAGATTACCAGTGTTGCAAATTCAACCTCACTTTTTAGGTGCAAATCAACATCAGCACCAGAATGAAGTTGGGCTGACACATGTAAAGAATCCAGAAAAATTTGACGCTCTACCTGCAATTGCAAGAAATCTTCAGACTGCTGAAAGCTCTTGCGTTCCAAGTATTCCACATACCCATCGCGTTGCAAACTCTTAAATGATTCTTTCAAACCAATCCATCCCCAATTGAATTTTCCTCCTAAGTTTCGGAAAGTTTCCAGAAAACCAAGCGGCATCTGGGCATAGCGCGAGAACAATAACCGACCATCACTACATTTAAATATCACTATCTGCGTAGGATGTCTTTTTTTGTATTGCTCCAGTGCTGGCAGCTGCTTGAGATACGTTTCGGAATACTGCCTATTGATGTCAAACAGCTTCTCAACCTTTTCCCTGAAAAAATCTGGGATGTGTGAAAAATCATTACTCATGTGGTAATCTCCCTGTGTTTGAAGATGTTTTATAGTTTCAATAGATACTTATCATAAATTGTAAAGTAACCAACAGCTAGCATTTATAATGCAAAACCTTAGGCAATTTCTCTTTCCAATGCATCTTTTGTGTTAGAAAAAATCTGTCCTTTTTCATCCATCTGATTGAACCATTTCTCTTTCAGTAACATATCTTGAACAATCCCATTAGCAGATGAAAGCAAAACCAATTTCTCTTTTCGCTTAAGCATTTCAACCATTTCTTTGATTGACTCCATTCCGTCCATATCCAAGAAAAAAAGATTTCTAAAACTGAACACTACTACTTTCACATCATCATTAATAGCGCTCACATTATCCATGTGTGATTGAGTGTTGACATAAGTAAGTTGTCCAGCAAAACGGTATACTAAAGTATCACCTTGATTCTTTGTTTTGAATAATCTTCTGGCATTAATTCTTCCCAGAAGTTTTCCATCTTTATTCAAACCAATTTCAGTTTCCGCCTTTGACATCTTATTAGCAAATAACAATAATGCAGCAACAGAACCAATCAGAATTCCAATAATAGGATCTTCCACAACTGTGATTATTGCCACGATTATAGAAAGCAAAAATGCAGATTTATCATTGCGATAAAATTTCACGAAGTGTTCACTTTCTACCATTTGAGTTGCAGTGAAAATCAAAATTGAAGCAACAACAGGCAGCGGCAAATATTTGAAAACAAAAAGGAAAGCGGCAGAGATAATAAAAATACAAATACTACTGATTGTCGCTGACATTTTGTCATTTGCTCCACTTTTCACATTAAGAGAAGTTCGAGCTAGTGCTGCTGTTGCTGGAAGTCCGCCAAATAGACCAGAAAAAATATTAGCAACACCTGCCCCTAAAACTTCTTTTCGAGTGTTGTGCTTGGTTTTCGTCATCCCATCAGCAATTTTAGCTGACATCAAAGTTTCCAAAATAGCCACCACACTTATAGCCGCAGCTCCTAAAAGAATATCTTTATTTAATGTCCATGAAATATTTGGAAGTGCTAAGAGGTTTCCAGAGATATCACCGAATTTTGAAAATAAAGTTTGAAATTCAACTCCGATAATTTTTGTTTGAGAAAGATATCCCAACAAGATTCCAGCTGGAGCTAAAACCATAACACCAGGAACTTTCGGATAAAACTTTCTCCAAACCAGTAGGAAAATGAAACCAAAAACTGTCAAAGCTACAGTTGCCCAATGTAAAGAGCTGATGTGTGCCAGACTTTCGCCAAGATTATCAATCAGATTTTCATGAGCTGGAAGATTCTTAAGTCCGAAAGCAAAATTGAATTGTCCCAGTCCGATAATGAAAGCCACGCCCAATGTAAATCCATGAACTACACTCGAAGGAATAAACACAATGTAGCGTTCCCAACGAAGCAGATAAACCGTCAGAGTCATCAAGCCAGTTATGATTGCCAAAAGAGGCAAAATTGAAACTCCATATTTGATTGCAAAAACAATCAAGATTCCGGAGAGGGCGCCTGTTGGTCCCACGATATTAAAATTACTCCCACCAAAGATTGAAGCGAATAGTCCTGCCCAAATTGCAGTAATCACACCCATTAGTGGCGTTGCGCCTGCGGCAACTGCCAATGAGATTGAAAGCGGAATAGAAACAAAAGCAACAGTTAATCCTGATTTCCAATTTTGTTTGATTTTTTCTTTGATGTGAAGATGTTTACCCATACTAATAGTTTTTATATTAAAAAAATAATTAATTACTCATCAGACCAACAGACAAGACCAAAATATTCCGCCAAAAATGTCGGTATTTTGTAATAAATTTTAAGCAAACAAAAAAGCCCATGCCGAGGCATACACTTTTCTTTTTGGGCTATAATTTGTATCAATACCCCAGGGTAAACCCTGGACCCTTGGGTTAACGCGGCAAGCCGCGAGGTATTGAACACTTTGTTGTTGTCACTCGTTCGGAAATGAAAGCACTCTTTCATTTCACTCACTTCGCTAAACAATAGAAAAAGGACCGAGAAAAGTCAGAGCATCCTTTTAAAAATATTTATCTACAAAACAACAATGTTTCTTCATTTAAACCAACCCTGAAATTCTACTCCTTAAAAAAATGACTGTCAATACTATTGGAAATTGTTAAAAACATCAACGACAGACGCTTACGGATTATGCGCAATGCGTGGTTCTAGTCAATTAAAGGTAGTGACACACGCATTGTTTTTTTGCTACCCTGTTTTCTTTTTCGGCCAATATCTGCGTTCGGCAGCCCTTGAGCTTTTAGATAGTGAGTATTTCAGCCAAAAGCGTGCTCGAAAAAGGAAGCAGGATAGCAAAAAAGTATACACCCGCAAGTGTATACTTTTTTTATAATTTCTAGCGAGTCCGCAAGGCGAAAGTTTGCTTTCATCTTGGGCGAGCGACGAAATTTCAAGCAATGTCATTTCCCAGACATTGCTTATATTTCTGCTCTAGCAATGCATATTAATCTATTTTTATTCCACCTCTTGAATGATGTTTTTTTGCAACTCTGACGCGTGCCATTTCTTTTTCAATAGCAGCGGCAACTTTCGCATATTCCATCTCATTCATGGCAACTTTTTCATTCTTAAGTTCCTCCGCTCTCTTTCTTGCTTCTTCTGCTCGCGCAATATCAATTTCCGCTGCAGCTTCAGCCGTGTCGGCCAATACAACTAACTTATTATCATTGAATTCAATGAAGCCGCTAGAAACTACTAGTAAAGTTTCTTTGCCGTCAGTTTTAAGCATAACCTCGCCAGCCTTCAATGCAGCAATATATGAACGATGATCAGGCATGATAGTCACTTGCCCATCACTAACAGGAAGCGTTGCTTGATCAACCTCAGCCTCGAAAAGAGTACGTTCGGGAGTAACTATTTTGAACTTTATTTTAATTGTTGCCATATTTTAAATCGTTAGTAACAAATGTCATTAGCAGTAGGTCTAGTTATTGGTCTTATGTCCTTAGAAAACCCAGTGGCCAATGACTTATCTTACAGCCAATGACCAATGTTCCCTATAACTTTATTTTTTTATTTCATCAATGCTTCCTTTCATATAGAAGTCTTGTTCTGAATATTCATCCATTTCCCCATCCAAAAGCATTTTGAAGCCGCGGATAGTGTCGGAAAGTTTCACATATTTTCCAGGTGCTCCCGTAAACTGCTCAGCAACGAAGAATGGTTGTGAAAGATATTTCTGAATCTTTCTTGCGCGAGTCACCAAAACTTTGTCCTCATCCGAAAGTTCTTCCATTCCCAAAATTGCAATGATGTCTTGCAAATCTTTATATCGTTGAAGCACACGTTGCACTCCGCGAGCAACATCGTAATGTTCTTGACCAACAATGTTTGGATCAAGAATTGTTGAACTTGAATCAAGAGGATCTACAGCGGGATAAATTCCCAACTCTGAAAGTCCACGAGAAAGCACCACGGTTGAATCAAGATGTCCGAAAGTTGTTGCAGGCGCTGGGTCAGTCAAATCGTCAGCCGGCACATACACAGCTTGCACAGATGTGATTGAACCATTCTTAGTTGAAGTGATTCGCTCTTGAAGTTTACCCATTTCCTCAGCAAGTGTTGGTTGATATCCTACAGCTGATGGAATACGTCCCAAAAGTGCAGACACTTCCGATCCAGCTTGGGTGAAGCGGAAAATGTTATCCACAAACAAAAGCACATCTTTGTTTTCTTGATCACGGAAATATTCAGCCATAGTCAAAGCTGAAAGAGCAACGCGTTGACGAGCTCCAGGCGGTTCATTCATTTGTCCAAACACTAAAGTTGTTTTGTCTAAAACTCCTGACTCTTTCATTTCATGGAAAAGATCATTTCCTTCGCGAGTTCTTTCTCCAACTCCAGCAAAAACTGAAAATCCTCCGTGCTCTTGAGCAATGTTTCGAATAAGCTCTTGAATCACAACAGTCTTTCCAACTCCAGCTCCACCGAAAAGTCCAACCTTTCCACCTTTCACGAAAGGACAGATAAGATCAATAACTTTGATACCCGTTTCAAAAATTTCAGCTTCAGTTGATTGCTCAGCAAATTTAGGAGCATCGCGGTGAATTGGCAAAAATTGCTTAGCTTCGACAGCTGGCTTTCCATCAATGGGTTCTCCAAGAAGATTGAACATGCGTCCCAATGTTTCTTGCCCAACCGGAACCTGAATGGCAGCGCCAGTATCAATAACTTCCATGCCACGACGAAGTCCATCAGTTGCTCCCATAGCCACCGCCCTAACTTTTCCACTTCCCATGTGCTGATGAGCTTCCAAAACTATTTGTTCAGCTTCACTCGTCTTGATGTTTAGCGCATTATAGATTTCCGGCAATTTCTCATCAAACTGCACGTCAACAACAGGACCGATGATTTGGATTATTTTTCCGATATTCATATGTTTAGCTTTTTAGGCATTAGCTTCTTAGCTTTTTAGCCGTTCAAATTAATTACGATTTTATAATTCAACAAACGTACTTTATCATCCTGCCTGCCCGCCTTTGGAGGGAGCGGAGCGACGACACCCAAGTGTCGGAGCGCAGTCGAAGGATCTGTGTTTTTATTAGCTCAGATTCTTCGACTTCGTTCGTCCTCCCTGTGGTCGGACTCTCTTCGCTCAGAATGACATATACTATTTTCTTTTCAAGATTTCTTTCTATCCACGGCTCTATTAGCCATAAACAGAATCAGAATCTCAAACTATTGACAAATTGACGATTTGGGTGTATTATCTATAGTTAGTGACCAAATATTGTTCTTAATCAAAGGAGTGAGAAATGCTACTTTCCGTAAAAATTGAACTTAGTGGCGTAACACCTGAGCAGCTAATTATCCTTCAGCGCGATCACAACATTAGAACGGCAGTTCAAGACAACGCAGAGAACAAAAGATTAACGTTCACTGTGCCGTTCGATTTCTCAACACTTGGTGCAGGATCAAGAGAAAAATTTAGTAAACTGCTCGACATGGCAGAGATCCAAGAGGTATAAGACTCTCTTGAAAGATCCTACCCAGCAGTACTAGCCACGCTCATCGAGGTGGCTTTTTTTTATTCACCCAAATTTTCAAATGTGCTATCAGAATTCCATTTTTGAAATCCTGAATTGCATTTTTGAACTTATTCTGCTATATTCCCAGCGCAGTCAAATATCCCTAAGGAGGATTACCTTTAATGAAGCTTGCAATATTTATTGTTCTTTCCATTCCTGCGCTCATCGTGATTATTCAGCTTTTCTGTGCCAAGCACAACAGTAAGCAGAAAAAACCAACAAAAAAGGAGTAGCCATGCTTGATATCATATTCGTACTGATATACTTTCTTTTAATACTGATCGGCGGCGTGCTATTACTTTCCAAATGTCACTTCAAGATCGAAGGCTTGAACATTTATATGACAGGCGCAATAGCGATCACAGCAGGACTCATATTTCTTTTCATCGCAATCGACTAAAAGTCAAACCCGCCTCTCAAACGCCTTCGGAATCATCCGCAGGCGTTCTTTTTTCAAAAAACTAACGAACTACAAATTTTTTACAAATTTACAAATATACAAATTATCCATTCGCACATTTGTAAATTTGTAATTGATTCGTATTTCGTTTAACTTTTAACTTGCATTTCCTAAAAAGCTAAGAAGCTAATGCCTAATAAGCTATTCCAGTGCAGCGCGTCCTGCGCTGATCTCCGCAATTTCCTGTGTAATCTTCCCCTGTCTAATCTGATTATATGTCAGCGTCAAATCTTGAGACATTTCCGCAGCTGCATCAGTAGCATTTCGCATAGCTAACATGCGAGCACTTTGTTCAGATGCGCTTGATTCCAAAATCGCATGGAAAAGCTGCATTTCAATCAGACGCGGAATAATGAATTCCAAAACCTCTTGCGGACTTGGCTCAACTTTATATTCAACCACTGGCTCTTCCAATCCATATTCTTTTGCCAGCACATCCATTTCTGCAATTTGTTTTTCAATATCGATCTTAGAAATCGGCAAAATCTGACGAATGCGTGTTTGCTGATTCACCGCGCTCACGTAGTCAGTATAAACCACAACAACCTTATCATATTTCTTTGCTAAATAGTCATCCATCACAATCTGAGAAAGCGGTTTGATATCAGCAACTTTGCCAAAAGCTCCCGGATCTGGAAAAGCAGCAACAATCTCCTTGCCTAGTTTTCTCACAATTCCCTCACCTTTCTTCCCAACCGTAATAAAATCCGTTCTTAATTCTTGATTCGTGATTCTTGATTCTAATTTCTTCTTACCAACACGATTAATCATCAACTTTTCAGGATGAGCAAGTTCTTCTTTGATTTTCTTGGCAACCTGAGTATTAAACGAACCGCAAAGACCACGATTCGATGTCACTGCAATAACCAAAACACTTTTAACTTCGCGCACTGCCAAGAATCCACTGCCTTCAGAAGATTCAAAAGCTTTCGCCAAATTAGTCAGCACACTCCAAGCACTATGCGCATACGGACGAATACCCAGCACGCTAGCCACAGCCCTGCGCATTTTGGCAGCACTAACCATCTCCATTGCGCGAGTGATTTTCTTTGTCGAATTAATCGAACGTATTCTTCTTTTGATATCGAGTGATGAAGCCATATATTTTTAGTCTTTAGTAACAAATGTCATTGGCGGTAGGTTTAGTCATTGGTCTTTGGTTACTTGACCTACTGCTAAAGACTAATGACTTGTCTTACAGCTAATGACCAATGTTCCCTTGTAACTATTTCTGGTATATTTCCTTAAATTCCTTGATACTTTTTTCCAATACTAATATAACATCTTCTGAAAGTTCCTTCTTTTCTCCAATCATCGTGATAACTTCTTTGGCTTGAGTATCTAAATATTTGTGGAAATCATTTTCCCAATTTTTGATTTCTTCTACAGCAACGTCATCCATAAATCCATTTACAAGAGCGTAAAGGATTGCAACTTGATGTTCAACAATCATCGGTTCATATTGTCCTTGCTTCAAAACTTCCACACTGCGTCTTCCGCGTTCAATCTGTGCGCGAGTTTTTTCATCAAGGTCTGACCCGAATTGTGCAAATGCTTCAAGCTCGCGGAACTGTGCAAGTTCCAAGCGAATTTTTCCAGCCACTTTTTTCATAGCCTTGATTTGAGCAGAACCTCCCACGCGAGAAACTGAAAGACCAACATTCACAGCTGGACGAATACCCTTGTAGAACAAATCTGATTCCAAGAAAATTTGACCATCAGTAATTGAAATAACATTCGTCGGAATATATGCCGAAACATCTCCAGCTTGAGTTTCAATAATCGGAAGAGCTGTCATTGAGCCGCCACCAAAGTCTTCATTAAGCTTCGCGCTTCTTTCCAAAAGTCGTGAGTGCAAATAAAAAACATCTCCAGGATAAGCTTCGCGTCCTGGTGGACGTTTCAAAATAAGTGAAATTTGACGATATGCCCAAGCGTGACGAGAAAGATCATCAAACACAATCAGCACATCTTCTCCTTTGTCCATGAAATATTCTCCAAGTGCGCAACCTGAATATGGAGAAATGTATGAAAGCGCAGAAGATTCAGAAGCTCCAGCCACGATGATTGTTGTGTATTCCATTGCTCCACGTTTTTCAAGTTCTCCCAAAATACGTGCAATTTTTGATTCTTTCTGTCCGATCGCAACATAAATACATTTCATGTTCTGCCCTTTCTGATTGATGATTGTATCAATCGCAATCGCAGTTTTTCCAGTTTGGCGGTCACCAATAATAAGCTCGCGTTGTCCGCGTCCGATTGGAATCATTGAGTCGATAGCCTTGATACCAGTCTGCACTGGCTGATGAACTGATTTACGAGTAATAACACCCGGCGCAATTTTTTCCACTGGATAAAATTTGTCAGCCACAATATCACCTTTTCCATCAACTGGAATTCCCAAAGGATTGATCACGCGTCCAATCATTGAATCAGCCACAGGAATAGAAAGCACTTTTCCAGTTGCCTTCACTTCGTCCCCCTCCTTAATTCCCAAATAATTTCCCAGCACAATCACACCCACACGGTCTTCTTCAAGATTAAGAGCCACTCCAATTTCTCCATTTGGAAATTCTACCATTTCGCTCGCCATCAAATCTGAAAGTCCACTCACACGAGCAACGCCATCTCCCATTTCAATAACCTTCCCAACTTTTTCAGTTTGAGTTTCAGTTTGAAAATTTTCGATTTGTTTTTTCAGAGTTTCGATTATAAAGTCTTTGTTCATATTATTTTTTATCTACGAATTACGAATTTTACGAATGTACGAATTGCATTTTTCTCCCTTTGGAAAAGGGAGATGTCCGATAGGACAGAGGGATTTGAGAGTTAAACTTAAATTTTCAAATCCTCCATAATCCTCCTTTTCCAAAGGAGGAGGCTCCATTTGTACAAGATTCATATCTTGCACTGTTTTAATTCTAATCTCCGAATACCGCTCAATCTTAGCTCAATTAAGCCATATTTGCAAATTAAAATCTCTGGGCTTGACTTTTTATCAATTTGGGTGTATACTATACAATTAGTAATGAATCCTCATCGTTGCAAACATCTACCTTAACAATCGGAGGTTTACCATGAAAAAAGAGAACAGTCACAAAGCACTTGAGCATCTTTCGGTTAAAAGCAACGTAGCCATGTTTTTCATAAGCTTCGCACTAATAGTAATAGTGCTCAAATGGAATTCATCGGCAACGTACACGCTTTTCGTTGATGCAATTCTCATTCTTGCCTCGGCATACTCCTTCACTGTCGGATTATGCGGGTCAATAAAACGCATGATCATCATAGTAATGAAAGAGGAAAATCTAGATCTATGATCATTTATCTCAAGTAATGCATACGCCGCCTTTCAGGATAACTCCTGACGGGCGGTGTTTTTTATTTACCATTTTTTCAAAACTACTATCAAAATTCAACGCTCTACCTCTCTGTCATGATTACATGACATCTCTCTTTAATAAAGGAGAGAATGTAGCTGTCTTTGAATTCTGAATTGCATTTTGGAATTCCGTATTCTGTATTTGCATCCTGCATTCCGTCCGCCCATTGCGCAGTGCGTAGGCAAAGCGCAAGTGACTGGCGTTAAAAAATTTTTGCGAGACGACCCGAGAGGCGCAGTAAAAATTTTAGCCAGGAGCGTAGCGCTTGCCCCAGCAACAAGCTAGGGCGGGACTTTCTTTTGTTACTTTTCCTTTCTAGAAAGAAAAAGTAAATCCAATTATACGTCAAAAATAAAAGTACAACCAAATTTAATTCAAAAAATATAATTTAGCGAATCAAATTCTGGATTCCTGCCTACACAGGAATGACAACATGGCGATTATCTTGCCAATTCTTTTTGCAATCTCTTGAGTTGCGCTTCAATACTACCATCTATTATCTCATCTCCAACTCTTATCACAATTCCTCCCTTAATCTTTTCATCAACAACATTATTTATCAAAACTTCTTTGGCGGAATATTTTTCCTTGATATAACTTTCAATTTTATCAGCTTGATCACTTGATAAACTTCGTGACGTAGTCACAGTAACTTCCACTATTCCATTTGCAGCATTATATATTTCAGAAAACTTTTCAATAATCTTGCTGGAATTTTTCAGTTGTCCATCTTTCTTCAATTGCTCGGCAAAGCTTTGAACAATATCAAAAATCTCACTTTCAGATTTGTTTTCTGTAAGTTCTAATAGTGTTTGGGAATATTGTTTGATTGAAACCTTCATGAGTTTTAATTTTGAATTTTTAATTTTGAATTTCGAATGAATTATCAATGTCTTAATGTTTCAAGCATTCAATCATTCTGATTTGATTCAAAATTCAAAATTCTTAATTCGAAATTCCTAATCATTTATAACTTTTTCAATAATAGCCCTATCCTTCTCCATATCCAACTTTTCATCAATAATCTTGCCAGTCGCTGAAATGACTAAGCTTGCAATCTGCCCTTTCACCTCCTGCATCATCTTGTTTTTTTCCATTTCGATTTTCTTTTCTGCGTCAGCTAGAATTTTTTCTGATTGTTCCTTTACAGCAACAATCAATTCCTCTTTATTCTTGGCCGCAACAACTTCAGCGCTTGCCACAATTTCCTGCGCCTGCTTTCGAGCTTCAATAAGGACTGCTTTTTCTTTTTCTGCAATTTCAGTCAATTTTGCTCCTGCATTTTCAGCATCCAAAATTCCCTTTTCAATCTTTTCCGTGCGCTCTTCCATCATTTTCAAAATCGGACCATAAGCAAACTTATACAGCACAAAAAGCACAATTGCAAAGTTCACCAGCTGCGCAATGATAAGCTTCCAGTCAATGTGAAATGTTGAGATAAGTTCTTGCATAGATATATATAATTAAATAATAGTTTTAATGATCACTGGTAACTGGTCACTTGTCACTAAGTCACTAGTGGCCAGTGGCCAGTGACTCTAAATTTATTTACAGCCTATTTAATAATTTCCACTAGCCCCACTTTTTCAAATGGAGCTTAAGAAACTACTATTTGATTGAAAATGCGATAACCAAAGCGTAGATAGCCACAGCTTCAGCGAATGCAGCCATCAAAAGCATAGGAACGAAGATTTTTCCTGCAGCTTCAGGATTTCGTCCGATTGATTCCATAGCTTTTGCTCCAATCATACCGATACCGATAGCTGGTCCGATTGATCCAAGACCGATTGCCAAGGCTTTTGCAAGCATTGTTAGTTCCATGTCGTTTTTGTGCTTACATTATCCATGCTTTCTCTCTCTATGGGGAGAATGAATAAGGTAAACAGAAATTATTAATTAAAAATGTTATTCAAAATTCCATACATTGGAATCCTGAATTGCATTTTGAATTCCCTACAACCTAATTCCTAGCTCCTAATTCCTATTCTCAATGTTCTTCGTTTGTGGTAGCGATACTCATAAACGCGAGCGTCAAAATCGCAAACACCAATGCCTGAACTATTCCCACAATCAATTCCAAAAACATAAACGGCAGTGGCAAAATGAAAGCAGAAATTGCCATCATTGAAGCTAATAAAACTTCACCCGCAAAAATATTTCCAAAAAGTCGGAGGCTAAGTGAAGCAACTTTCGCAATCTCACTGATAACTTCAATCAAACCTACAAAAATCTTGATAGGATTCACCATAATAATTGAAGGGTCTTTTTTGAATTTCTTTGGAATAGCAACAATGGCTTTCAAGTTCACAAATTTATTGAAATGACTCCATGCGCCCACAGTGATGACTCCAAAGATATGAGACATGATCACCGAAAACAAAGCGATAGCCAGCGTGGTGTTAAGGTCAGCGGTTGCTCCACGAAGAAGCGGCACGAAAACTTTTCCGTGCTCCGCATTTTCAATAAACCCGATTGTACCAACTCCAGGCAAGAGCCCCATCCAATTGCTCACCAAAATGAAAAGGAAAAGTGCCAAAACGATTGGCAGAAATTTTAAAGTCTTTTTTCTTTCTCCTGTCACACTGTCTGCCATATTCAAAGCTTGCTCCAAAATAACTTCGAAAAAATTATGTATTCCTGTTGGTGCTTTTGATTTCGCTTTTTTGGCTTTTTTCCCAGCAGCCGCAAAAAAAGTCACCAGCACAATAACCGTGACCCAACTCATAATGAGAGAATTTGTAATAGTAAAACTTCCAGCATGAAGAATTGGCTCAGCAAAGAGAGTAGATTCGTGAGAAACCTCCTGATTCTCAGTATTGTTTTGTGTTAGTGATTCAGACATCTTAATTAATTTCGAATTTTTAATTTTAAATTTCGAATGAATTTTTAATGTTTTAATTTTTTAAACATTCTGTCATTCAGATTTGATTCAAAATTAGAAATTCAAAATTCAAAATTATTTTTTCTTATTTTCTTCTTCTATCTTTTTGAATTCTTCAAATCCAATTTTTATCAGCGCAACCATTGAAATGACAAATGCCGCTCCCACCGTAGCTAAAAACAACCATGGATCACTATCATATCTTCTATCCAAATATCTTCCCAAAAAAACTGCAAGCACAATCGGCCCGCCAATCCAGCCACTCAATCTCAGAAAAAGTTGCATTCCCGGCTGCCACCAAGGGATATTTGTATTTTCCTTATTCATTTTTTCGTATCATTAGTATGAAATTCGTATTTTTCGTATCGCTTTTATTTATACCAACGTTATCCATTATCTCGCGAAACTTGGCTTACGTCAAGCAAAATATTCAAGCTCTTGACATTTCATTAAAAAAGGAGTACAATACACAGTTATGGTAGCTAAACTCATCCAAAATAGGAGGAACACCATGAACAATGAAAACATCGTTACAGGCATACAAAAACTGGCAGAAAACGCACTGGAAAGTGCCCGGTCACTGATTCGTGGCAAATGCCAGCTAGAGGCAACGGTAGCCCTCAATCAGTATCAGGAATTTTCAATGCAGGCCGGCACGTACGACGAGGCGGAATTTTTCCGGCTTGGGAATGACATTCTTGCGCTCAAGTAGATCGAACAACAAAAAGCCGCTTGCGCAGAATCATCGCGCAGCGGCTTTTTCATTTGCACTGTATTTAAAAAACCAAAAGGAGTATGATTAATATAACAACATTCAACATAGGAGGGTAAACATCATGAGCGATACTAAACAGGTATCCAAGCCGCTGCCCTTAAATGATGCTGGGATTTCGCTAGATAAAGCAGGTTGCATGTATTACAGACAAGTATTTGATTGCCAAGGATGCTTAGACAAGGGCATATTTAGCACCTGCCCAATCAAATCAACGGGATAAAATTCCAACCAAATAGCCGCTCGCGAGAATTTCGCAGAGCGGCTATTTCATACATTCAGAAATTAAAGTTGTGAATATCAATTATCATCTTTTTTTGATTGACTCATGCCTTAATGTGGAGTTATAATAACTTCTGTTGTTCAAGCTTACAAAATTTTAAAAAATAATAACCATCCCATGAAAAAGAAAAGTTTTAGGTACACCATTGCCTGCCTATCCGTTTTAGGGCTAGCCCTAGCAAGTAACATCGGTAAGGATTTCTATGCTCTACTTGGCAGTAATTCTGAAGGCGAGCTGCTTTCGATATTTTTCATAGTTTCAACCTTATTCATCTTAAGCTTTCTTGTTTTCTATTTATCACATCTTATAAAATTACCATCATTTGTTGTTGCTATCATTCTCGGTATTGCAGCCAAACCGCTACTTATTCCAATTGTGCACCATGAAGAAGTCCTGGCAGCCATTGTTGGATTAGGTGCCACCTTGATTCTTTTCTCTGGAGGACTTGAAATACCTTTCAAAAATTTCAGAAAATTAATATGGAAAATAACTTCTGTTTCATTTTTAGGATTATTCATTACAGCTTTTCTTTTCTCATGGGCTGTGTGGCTTTTGGCTCCTGCATTTGGTTTGCATATTTCAATTATAGCTTCCGTTTTATTAGGCGCGCTGCTAGCTTCAACTGATCCAGCAGCAATTATTCCAGTACTCAAAAAACTTCGTTTCAAAAACAAATCAATCAAAGAAATAATAATTTCAGAAAGTGCCGTTACTGATGTTGTCGGAACATTGCTAACTATGGTTTTTCTGACTTTGGCCATATCAAATGTAAACATGGCAAATATCAACAACTGGTATCTTGCTGTCTTTAGTTCAGAAAGTGCTATCATCCTAGCCAAGCAACTCCTCTTCGGAGCTTTACTCGGTTTAGCTGGATACTTTTTCCTTGAAGTTCTTTTGCGATTCAAAAAATCATACGGAAAAGAATTCGAGGCTGATAGCGCCTTTTTCATCTCTATTCCAATTATAATTTTCACCTTGGCAATTTTCATGGGCGGAAGCGGATATCTTGCAGCTTTCATTGCAGGTCTCATTTTTCACATCACTGAACATCTAAGGGAGACTGAAAAGTTTTTCAATAATCTTGTCGATGGATTCATGAAACCGATAATTTTCATTTTATTAGGAGGACTAGTTGACCTTCCAAGTTTGATAAGTTATGCACCAATAGGAATCACCATCGCACTTATCTTCATGTTCGTCATCAGACCAATAGCGGTATTCATTTCATTGGGTTATTTCACAAAATTTGGAGCAGAGAAATTAACTATCCGCGATTTACTTTTCATATCTTTCGTCAGGGAAACTGGAGCTATCCCTGCGGTGCTGATGCTCACCATTGCAGCCTTTGGTCTTTCTGGAATCGAAGGGTTAGTAGAAATCGGTATGTGGTCAATATTATTAACATTAATCATTGAACCGCTTCTGACACCCGCAGTAGCAAAATATCTCCAAGTTGCTGAAGTAATGAAAGATGAAAAAGAAGTTGTACTCAAAAACATTCCGGCTATCATGCTCGTAACAAGAGGAAAATCATTCATTGATAGATTCCCTATCGTTAATGAGTGGGCAGAAAAACATGGCATTTCAAAAGTTGTTGTTATGCTGTGCCTAGAAGATAAATATTCTGAGGAAGTTGAAAAAGAAATCGAGAAGGAAGCTAATGAACTATTCCAAAAAACCAAGTCTAAAAACAAGCAAGAAATGACTTATCGATTTATAAGCAGAAAAGGTTCACTCACGGATAATATCAACACTATCTCACAAACTGACCACAGAATTATTTCGATTTTTGTCGGTAAAAAAATGTTAGACTTTTATCCACAAGAAATCAAAGACCTTTCTATTCCTTTCAATTTCATAGACTAGAAATAGTTTCGTAAAAAAAATCCGCTCGCGCATATAACACCAGCGCGGCGGCTTTTTATTTTCTATAGAGAGGAGTCCTGTATTTTAAATGACAGCAGTGGTCATTCTGAACGAAGTGAAGAATCTCGATATTCAACAAGCAAATCATTAAATTCAGGATTAACAATGTTTATAAGATTTATTTTCTTTTGCCTTGTCCATCCTTTTATTCTTTTTTCGGCCACTATTGCATCTTGAGGATTTGAAAAAGTTTCATAAAATACTAATTTATCTACATTATATTTTGAAGTAAAACTTTCGACAACTTTATTTTCATGCTGAAAAATTCTTCCGACAAGATTGCTAGTTACGCCAGTGTATAAAACCGTGTTACGTTTATTTGTTGCAATATAAACAAAGTAAGTTTTGTCCATATATTTACGGGATTCTTCGCTACGCTCAGAATGACATAAATTTACACATTATACATTCTACAAAATACCTAATACATTCTTAGCGTTTTGAGTTGTCACTTCCGCAACTTCTTCAACCGAAATGTTTTTCACTTGTGCGATTTTTTCCGCCACCAGTTTCACATTTTGCGGTTGATTGCGAGTGCCTTTTTCCATAGGACGAGGAGTCAAATATGGACAATCGGTTTCAATGACGATATTTTCCAAATCGATTTCGCGAATCAATCTGTCATAACTTTCCCCATATGTAATAATCCCATTTAGTCCAAGTTTGTACCCAAGAGCAATAAATTTATTTGCTGTTTTATAGCTACCTATAAAACTGTGCACTATTCCCCTTTTAGCAACTGGAAAATTTGTAAGGATATCCAGTAAGTCATCATAACCATCCCAGCAATGAAGCATCACTGGCTTTTTAACAACATTAGCCAACTGAATAAATTTTATCAAAGTTTCTTTTTGTAGATTTTTCAGATACTCTTCATCATCACCTTCTTCAAAATGATGATAATCCAGTCCCACCTCTCCAATTGCCACAACTTTTTCATCCTTGGCTAATTCCAAATATTTTTCATATTCAAATTTTTCGCCAGTAGTTGGAATCTCCTCTTTAGTTAGCTCTTCGGGATCCACGTGCGTGAAGCTGCCTTTTTTGAGGTGCACCGGATGAATTCCAATAGCAGCATACACCCCAATTTCTTCCCCCGGAGTTCTTCTCCGGAGTTCTTCTCCGAATTCTCCGGAAAGTTTATGAGCGTATTCCACCGCCCTCTTACTGGTTGAATATTGCGAACCAACATTCACAACCATCATTCCATCATTAACACACTGGCGAAGAATTTCTTCTCCGTCATCCTTGAAAGCATTGAAATTAACATGTGCATGAGTATCTATTAGCACAGCTTTTTAGCTTTTTAGGCATTAGCTTTTTAGAAAGTTCTAGCAAGCTAAGAAGCTAAAGCCTGAGAAGCTGTTATTTTATTCGTTGGAAGAGTGGCTCGGCGACTTTTGTCTCAAGGGCTGTTTTTATCTTAGCAGAAGTTTCTGGCATGAATGGTGTTAGTAATTCAGAAATGATTTCCAGATCAGACAATAATTTTTCCATGACTTCCTTGAATTTTGCTTCATCATTTTTTGCCAATTCCCAAGGTTTATTATCTTCAATGAATTTATTTGCGTCTTTTACAAGTCCATTTATATATTCGAGTGCGCCATCAAAACTGAGATCCTCTATATATTTAGTGACTAGTGACTGATGACTAGTGACTTGATTAATATTTTTGTCACTGGTCACTTGCAACTGGTCACTCAATTTAACAATGCGACTAACCAAGTTCCCCAATCCGTTCGCCAAATCAGCATTATATTTCTCAGTCATCCTTTCCATGGTTAAATCCAAATCGTCGCCAAAGGTTCCGCCACTCATCAAGAGGTAGCGAGCTGCATCAATTCCGAATTTTTCAATCATTTCATCGATTCCAATAACATTCCCCAATGTCTTGCTCATCTTCTTTCCGCCTGATTGAATGTGCCCATGCACTACAAAACTTTTCGGAAGTTCAAGTCCAAGATTCAAAAGAGTAGCAGCCCAAATCGTTGCATGTACGCGGAGAATATCCTTTCCAATCATTTCAATATCAGCTGGCCAAAATTCCGGAACTTTTTTCACGTCGCCATCCCAACCAATTCCAGTGAGATAATTTAGGAATGCATCAATCCAAACATAGGTCGTATGTTCACTATCAAATGGAAGTGGAATTCCCCATGCCAAATTTTTTCTTGAAATTGAAACATCTTCCAACTTCTGACTTTCCAAAAATGAAAGGATTTCCTTTTTATATCTTTCAGGTTGTATTTTAAATTCATCTGATTTTATTTTGTTAATCAGAGTTTCTTGATGAACATTCATCTTCATCAAATAGCATTCTTCTTCCATTTCTTCAGGAATAGCATTATGGTCAGGACATTTTCCATCCACCAATTCATTTTCACTTTTGAATTGCTCGCAACCCATGCAATATTGGCCTTTATATGAACCTTTATAAATCGAACCATTATCATAAAGAGTCTGCAAAACTTTTTGCACTGCGGCTTTGTGCGCAGGAGAAGTCGTGCGGATGAAACCGTCATTGCTGATGTTTAATTGTTTCCAAAGGTCTTGAAAAATTTCAGCAAAACCATCCACAAACTCTTGCGGCTGCCTCCCTTCTTCTTTTGCTTTCTTTTCAATCTTTGCGCCATGTTCATCCGTTCCAGTTAAAAAGAAAACATTTTCTTTTCCCAGCTTCTCCCTATTCCAGCGCGCCAAAACGTCGCATGCAATCGTAGTGTATGCATGACCAATGTGAGGCTTGGCGTTCGTATAATAAATCGGCGTTGTAATGTAAAATTTATCCTTCATATCTGAATATTATTTAAATAGCAGTTTATAATTCTTTGACCAATACACAATTCCTGAATAATAATTATTATTAAACGTTCCAAGGTAATTTATAGATGCTTTCTTGATTGAAGAAGCGCTGTCAGATGTAGCTCCGGCGCCTTTAAGCTTCAAAGCCATTGCCATCACACCATCAGTCAAATCCCAAGGGTCAGGAGTTTTGTGTCCAGTATTACTTGTGATTCTTGGAGAATATCCTTTCCATACGTCAGACATGAATTGCGGGATTCCCATGCCGCCACCTTGTCCGATATAATTTTTTGGATTAGGAGTACAGGAAACTTTTTTATCCTTACTGTAACCAAGATCATCAACTAAGTCATAGAAGAGTCCTTGTCTCTTATACAACAAATCAATTGATGCTTGCCATTTTGAACTTTTTTTCAAAAGCGATTTATAATTAGCAACCGCAACTCTTTCAACCTCTTTATATGTGCACTTCCCGGTATTTGCACCAAGGTTAGTTTCCATCTTAAGGAAGCCATACAAAACACCTTCAGGGACACCAGTGCGGCCACTTGCAAACTCAACTGCATCACGTATATCTTTGGCATTATACGATTTTCCAGACAAAGCATTAAGATCACCTTGGAGTTCTGCTAATTGTTTTTGCAGCTTCGATATTGTAGCCTCTTTACTTTCGATGTCTTCTATAACATCCGCCTGCACAGCCACAAGCTCTTGCTTCTTATCAACATTATCATCCAAAATTTCTTCATGTTCCTCTTTCACCTCGGCCAACTCAGATTTGTCTTGTTCTATTTGTGATTTCGATTCAGTAATTTCAGCTGAAACTTCCCTGATCTTATCCTCAACCGTCAGCAAATGATCAGTATCAGAAAAAACATTCGCGAAATTTGCACTAGTCAAAACAACATTCAAAATAGGTTGAGACTGATTGTAATAAGTTTCCTGCAAAAGACTTTTGAGCATCTCTTTTTGAAGTTCGATCTTATTGTTCATATTATTGATTTCAGCCTCTTTGCGAGAAATCGTTTTTTCCGTTTCTATAATAGTTGATTTTGTCTTGTTTATTTCCTTCACTGTTGAAGCAACCGCGCCCTGGATCTGTCCAAGATTTTGCTCCAGTAACTTTTTTGCCTTTTCTTCTTTTTCAATTTTTTTTGCAATATCTTCAGCCTCGTCTTTTTTCTCTTCAATAGCCTCTTGATCTGCTGCCAGTGCGTCCACAGCGTCAGCAGCTGCAGCACGCTGCGAAGCACTCCGCCAAAAAGAAACCTGGGGAGCGACAAAAATAGGAATCATAATGATCCAAACAGTTAAGAGCAGTTTTTTTCTATTATTTTTCATTACTACATTTTAACACGAATTCCAAGCAAAGCAATTGATCTCAAATTGAATCTTAAAAAAAAGAGTATCAATACCTCCAGACAAGCCTGCAATGCCATTCATTTCACTAGAGAACAAAAAAAAGCCACGTTTTCCACTGGATAGTGGAAAACGTGGCCAATCAAAAGCAAGTCAGTGAAGGATTATTCTTTCGGCGCATTATCGCAAATCAGACGCGCAAGCTCCAGTCGATCAATACCTATACTCCTTGCGGTCGCTGCAAAACTGAAGGAATGCACCAAATCCAGTTCATCAGTAAATCCGAAAGATATCGAATATCCGTCAGATTTTATTTGGACTATTGCACGGCGATCTGTCCCATAACTCAAAATAACCTTTTCACCTGAGACGCAACAGCAATCGGTAATATCTACCGATTTCTTCTTCAACACAGGTGCCGCCAAATCTCCTTCAAAATTTGGGGTAAACATGCTTTCATTTGGAACATAAAGATTTACGATCTTTCCCATATCATTTCTCCTCTTTTTTTGATTCCACTGACGTGTCGGCATTTCTTAAGAACAAAAATTCCTCAAAACATTTGTAGTTCTCGAGATTCCCGCTGCCCCATGTGTCCAAAATTATCATGGCTTGATCCAGGTAATAATTGATTAAGTCTTTTTTAGGGCAAGCTTCCTTTGATTTTCTCATTTCAGTTAGCATGTGAGATAGCAACAATACAACAGAGATTGCATCGTCATCAAGCTTCACTTCATGAATTCTTTGGTATTCATCAAATTCACGCATGGACTGCTCACCCTCAATAAAAAGCAGGATTGAGTCATCCGAAAAATACTTATTAGGGAAAAGAAACGCAACAAAATCTCTGAAATATTGCTCGTACATGACAACCTCCATTTAAGTTAGTTTATAGGTTTTCAAGGTAGTTTGGACATGTTTCAGACCAATATGTGGTTATACTCCAAAAACCATTAAAAGTCAAGGATGCCAGCTGCCAAATTCCACCCTTGCCTTTTCATGCTTTAAACAAAACAAAAACAGGACTTTTTGAATCCTGCTTTTGTCATTTAAATTTCCAAGCTATAAGCTAGAAGCTATTTTAAACTTATTTCTTCTTTTCTTCAACAACAGGGGCTTCTTTCACAACCCCTGCAACTTTAGTCACATCTTCTTCAACTTTATTATCAAGTTCAGCCAAAGATTCCTCGCTGCGAGGTGCGCTAACCATAGCGATAACAGTTTCACCGTCAATCATGATTTCCACTTTGTCAGAAATCTTCAAGTCTTTAACTGCAATCACATCATCGAATGTTGCAAGCAAACTAAGATCGATTTCATATTTTTCTGGAAGATCAGCTGGCAAACATTTCACCGCGATAGCGTCCAAGTTTTTCACCAGCACGCCGCCAAGCGCTTTCACTGCTGCTGCTTCCCCAACAAATTCCAATGGGATTTCAGTTTCAACTTCTTCTTTCATGTTAACTTGGAAAAAATCAATGTGTGAAACTTTTCCACTCATCGGAGCAAGTTGGATATCATGAATCAAAACGTTCAATTTTTTTCCAGCTACTTCAAGTTCAATCAAAGCGCTTTCTCCAGCTTTAGCATAAACGCGTTTGAAATCAATGTAATTCACTGCCAAGTTTTGAGCAGCAATTTTGTTTCCGTATATCACAGCAGGAATCATGTCCATGTCTCTCAATTTTTTCGCCTTTTTTCCGATCAATTCGCGAACGTCAGCTTTCAATGTAATCAATTTGCTCATCATTTTTTAGAACATACAGCATGTAATATGGATCATCGGGGTGGATAGCGATAAATGGCGTCGCTACCTTTCCTACTCTCCCTAATTCACGTTATTTGCCCTATTTTTACTCTATTATTAACTCCCGATAGAATAGCAATAAATCGCCAGAATGTCAATATTTTGGCTTATTTTAAATTTCAGGGTAATCCTTTCTTTAGCCAAGAAATTATGCATAGATTGTACCCTTGCTTACCAGCAGGGTTCCACATTTCTTTTTCCGCAAAAGAAACCTGGAGGAAAGAAAACTCGCACCTGATGAAGATACTGTGGCAAAGATTTCGCTCTTCGCTAAAATTTTTACTGCGCCTCTTCGTTGTCTCGCAAAAATTTTTACACTCATCACTCATCTTTTGCCTACGTACTTCATATGGTGCAGATAGAATGCGAAATACAGACAAAATAAAAAGCCGCTTCGCGAGATGTTATCCCACGAAGCGACTTATTACACAACCATACCAAGCGCATCAAGAAAGGGTTTCGTGAGAGCAATTATTTTCCGAAATCGCTCCACAATCTTTTCAAAATTTTCGTTCGCCTGCTCAACGTCCAAATACATTTTATCCAACACCCAAAACTGATCGCGCCAGAAAGAAATTTCCTCTCCGACAATAAATCCTGTGGCCACGGGACCCTTAACTACCAGTGCAATACTGAGAGAACTCCGTGAATACCCTCTTGGCACCTTTACCTCAAAAATAATTTTGAAGGCATTACCAGTTTCTTCACTGAGCTCTCTTACAAGCTTTTTGGCGAAATCTTCCACAAGAGGCAGCTCTTCACTAGTTTTGTTTTTTTCTTCCTCATGTAAATCACTAGGGAAACGCAAACTCAAAATACCATCGCCAAATCCAATAGAATTATAAGGCATAACACCCTCCCTTTTGCTACAATATTTTTAAGGTAGATTTCGGCTGTCTATGCTAAGGTATAAGTATACACCCAAATTGATAAAAAGTCAACCTCATGGTCGACTTTTTAGCTAAAATAAGGGATTATATTAATTTTAGCTGTATTTTGCATTCTGTATTCCTCCCGCGCAACATGAAGTATGACCCTTCGGGTTATAAACTCCGGCGAAGCGCAAGTGAGACGCGTTAAGAAATTTTTGCGAGACGACCCGAGAGCACAGTAAAAATTTTAGCGAAGAACGCCGCGCTTGCCACAGTATCTTCATTTGTCGCGAAGCTTTCTTTGTAACTTTCTTTCGGGGGAAAGAAAGTTAATTTTACTATACGTTAATAAAAAAGGTATAAACGAAATTTAATTATAAAAAAATAATATGTGAGATAAATCCTGGATTCCGGATCAAGTCCGGAATGACAAGGAAGAAATTTATTAATATGAAGAATACTCTTCTGAATCCAACTTCGTTTCCCTTCTGGAATTTATACTGCTCAAAATTCCAATACTCGCCATCACGACAATTAAGGAACTTCCCCCATAACTAAGGAGTGGCAATGGAATTCCAGTGACTGGCATGATTCCAATATTCATTCCAATGTTTTCCCAAACCTGCACAAAAAACATCAGCATGATTCCGATTGTCACCAAAAATCCAAAGTTGTCCGGCGCAGCCATTGCAATCATTCGCATACGATAAAACATAATCCCATAAAGACCGATAACAAAAAGTGAACCAAGCAGGCCAAGCTCTTCTGCGATAGAAGCAAAAATAAAGTCAGTATGTTTTTCAGGCAAAAAGTTTAGCTGGGACTGAGAGCCGTGACCAATTCCTTTTCCCACTGCCCCACCGGAGCCCACAGCAATCATGGATTGATTTACATTATATCCTGCACCCTTAAGATCTACACTGCCAGGTCTGACAAAGCTCATCACGCGATCTTTTTGATAAGGCTGCAGATTAAACCAGCCTACTATTGAAATAACAATTGTTGCGGTAACCATGATGGCAATTTTCTTAGTGCTAACACCTGAAACCAAGGTCATACCAGCCCAGATTCCCACTAAAACCATCGCGCTACCGAAATCAGGTTGTTTTATTACCAGTAAAATCATAACTCCACAAAGAATTATTGAGGCTACCAGTCGCCCAGTTTCCCCTAGTTCCATTTTTTTTTGCGAAATAAAACTGGATAAAAAAATTATCATAGAAAGCTTGGCGATTTCCACTGGTTGAATATGAAAAGAACCTATACCAATCCAGCCCGAAGTTCCTCGAACATTTTTTCCAAATATCAAAACGACGGCAAGAATAAACAGAGTGGCAAAATAAACTGTAGTACTTTGAAATTTAAGATTTTGATAATTCGTAAGCGCAAAAAAAAGCATCGCACAAATTCCAATCAAAGCGAAAATAATTTGTCTCCAAAAAATACTTAAACTTCCATTATTTTCGCTGGCCATTGAAATACTATAAAGCACAGCCAGCCCAATACCTAGCAGTAAAATCGTTGAAAAAAGCAGCACCCAGTCAACTTTTAAGAATTTATTTAGCATAAAATCCTGGAGCGTGGAACGTGAAACGTGAAACGTGCTTAAATTCACGCTATGAGTTTCACGCTACGCGTTATATTAGCGTGTCATTGAAAAGTTCTGCGGATCCAAGACATTTGACTGCGCATCTACTTCCATTTTCTGCACACTGCCGGGCAATGCGTATGGCCAGCTAATTCTAAAGTCACGTTGTTCTTTCACCCTGACAACATTTTTATCTGTTTTATTGACACCTAATATCTTATTATCTACTCCTCGAAGAATTACAACCAGGGAAATTTTATTTAAATCGTAATTACTTTCGTTTCTGAGCAAACCTTCAGCTTGACTTCCTTCTCCGGTAGGCGCCTTATCGAATTTTTTATTGTAAACTCCAAGCTGCGGTTTTTCAGTCAAACCAAGAGGAGTCCACTCCGGCTCACTAATGATAATTTCGGCGCTTTGAGCAACCTTATTATCATTGGTTTCAATTCCGAGAGCTGTGACATATTTAGTATCAACTGGAAGTATAAAGTCTTTTCCTTCTTGAGTTGCAATTATTTCTCCAGCTGCATCTTTTAAATTGAAGATGTATTTAAATTCGCGAGCACCCAATGAATCATTGGGGTTATAAATTTTTGCTACAGCATCAAATGTACTTCCGCCGCCAATCACTACTGAAACTTCTTGTATTAGCAAATCAGCAGCTTGTAAATTTTTACATGGAGAGCATGGGCCGCCGCAATCAATATCTTTCTCACTTTGATTTTGTTTTTTATCAGAGCAAGTTGCATCAGGAGCCACAATTGAATAGGCAAAAAAAGAAAAGATGATTATTATGACAATAAAAATAGCGATAATAATTGTACGTTTAATTGTAGTTTGATTTTGCATATTTTTTATTATTTATTGAAAAAATTCTATATCGTAGAGACAATACATCAAGGATACAGACAATATCTAGCCGCGGAACCATTTTCGCCTTGAATACCATAAGGCGCAAAATTCAGTCCAGCTGCTTTTTCCGTAGCAAATATTATTAAATATGGATGACTTGCTGCGTCAGGACATTGATGATAAGAAGAGGGATATTGATAGAAATAGCAATAAGGCCATTTTCCAACAGGGTCTGCAGGAGTAGAAGAAAAGTATCCACCACTTAAAGAATTAAAGAAAGTCGCAAAACTTGTGTCGTTGTCACAATTTGAAACAAGCTCTCCACTAGTGGAAGGATAGCTGCCAACCGAATAATTATAAACATCAAGAGCTGACATAAAACTGCGCAATTCTAAAACTCGCTTTGAATCTCTAGCCTTCATGCGAGCCCCTCCTATATTTATCAATATTGCGCCAGCAAGAATGCCAATTATTGCAATAACAATAAGAAGTTCAATAAGAGTAAATCCTTTTTTTATATCTGTGCTCAACATCAAATAAATTGTATCATAAAAACAGCGCAATAAGCAACAAAAAAACAAGTCAAGCCACCTTTATTTATGCATATTTTCAAATTTTGCACAACAAAAAAACAAACCTGTTCGGCTTGTATTCGTTTATATTTTTGAGAACAGGATTCTGGCGGCGACCTACTCTCCCTCATGGAGGTACCATCGGCGCTGACTGTCTTAACTGCTCTGTTCGGGATGGGAAGAGGTGTAACCCAGTCGCAAGAGCCACCAGAATTCTGGTCTCAAAAATTTGCCATTGGTCTTTTCGTCTTTAATTAGAGTTGTTCAAATTTGTGTAGTAACAATTAAGAAACTCTTAACTGCTAACCATAAAAATTTAGAAAGATTAATGAAACTATTAGTACTTCTTGGCTCAATCCCTTGCAGGACTTACACCTAAAGCCTATCAACCTAGTCTTCTTCTAGGAGTTCCTGAAGTAGTAAACTACTTCTAATGCCTAATCTTGGGATTAGCTTCCCGCTTAGATGCTTTCAGCGGTTATCTATTCCAAACATAGCTACTCAGCAGTGCTCCTGGCGGAACAGCTGATACACCAGAGGTTTGTTCTTTCCGGTCCTCTCGTACTAGGAAAGAGTTCCCTCAAGCATTCACGCCTACAGCAGATAGAGACCAACCTGTCTCACGACGGTTTGAACCCAGCTCGCGTACCGCTTTAATTGGCGAACAGCCAAACCCTTGGGACCTTCTCCAGCCCCAGGATGCGATGAGCCG
>Ga0209727_1000305_pt1 | contig 58446 bp, 66 predicted proteins | sample RifGroC1_FD_183995 | JGI IMG/M metagenome (GOLD analysis project Ga0209727, IMG submission 183995) | Groundwater microbial communities from Rifle, Colorado, USA - Groundwater C1 (SPAdes) (version 2) | ecosystem: Environmental > Aquatic > Deep subsurface > Groundwater | place: Rifle, Colorado... | reverse complement strand
GCTCCGCAATCGCACGCGCCAGCTTTGCTACGGTAGTGTTCTTCGCCAAGGTGTCGATATGCTCTGCCACCTTTGCATCCAGCATGCGCAGCCCGCCATGCCCGACAACCTCATGGATTGCGACCCACGCCGCGCGCTCCGGCGATGCGATATTGTCCGCGATCAGGTAGACAGTGTTTGTCTTGGGATCGTAAAACCCTTCTGTGCCCTGATCGATTGGCTTGAGCGCACGCAGCGCACGCAGATAGATTTCGTTCGGAACTTCCTTAACCGACTGCACGATCTTGACGCGACGGAAGCCAAGCCAGCGGGCGCGGAGTTGGGCGGTGGACTTGGTGACGGAGGCGACGGTTTGGCCGCCTACCTGCTCGCCTCGGCTGAACATCGCCACGCCCTTGTCGGTTTCCTTGGACTCAATGGTCTGGAAGAACTTATCGAACCCGCCGCGAATGGCCGGCAGTTCTGATTCTGTCGGGTACGGGTAGCTTCCACCTTCACCGATGCCCAATGCTTCTGCCGCGTTCCAGTATTTTTCCGATACCACGTTTGCCAGATAATCGTTTGCGAATCCGTTGTCATGCAGCTTGGCGATCACGTAGCGCTCGAATGAGCGCGCTGACATCTCAATGCCGGTGCCCCAGTATTCTTTCGTGCGGCGCGCATCGAGCGAGCCGGAACGCTGCTTGATGGCCGTTCCGTTGATGGCCTTCACGACCGCGCCGAACGCTTCGATCATTTCCTTGCGGATGCCGTCATTATTGAAATAATACTTCGCGTCGCGCGCGGCCAGCGAGACATCTGGTCGGTCAGTGGCGAAATCGTCTTTCTTCCCCGCAACGCGCGAGAAATAGCTGTCTAGTGCGTGCCACCATTCATGCGCCAGACTGCCCGCTCCGCTGCCTTTGGTTAGGTTAATGACAACTTGGCCGGATTCATAGTGGGCGGAATGCGGGTTCTTTCCGCCTGTGCCGCGTGCGCCGAAGGCCAGCCCGAGTTCGCCATTCAGCGACAACGCCTTGGGCGGAATGTCCAGCACGGCGGCCAAGTCCATCAGCGCATCGTAGGCATCGTTCAAGTCTTTCTGCCGACGCGCGCCCTCCACATAATTCCCGAATTGCACCCCACGGAAGCCGAAGGCATCTGAGAACATCTGCGGCGTGACATCCTGCCCGTTGCGCATATCCTGCCCAACACGCGGCTGGTTGGTGTCGTAGCGCTCGTTGGGTATTGCCTTCTTTTGCTCAAGGATGGCAGTCAGCTCATCGTTGTGCTCTGCCGCGTAGACGCGCGCTTCCTTAACGGTATCGAGCCCGTCCTTGATGTGAATGACGTTGCGCCCCACCTTCTTGCCGATGAAATACTGCCCTTTGTCGCCAGCCTTGGCGTACCTATTTGCGTACAGGTCGAACTTGGTCTTGTTGTCCTTCTCTTTGCTGGTATCCAGCGTGGAATATGCTTTGGTGAACGAGTCGATTGCAGCCTGCCGCGTGTCGCCGCTGCCGAGCGTCCTGGGCATGTTGCCGAACGCAGTAGCCTTCGCATCCTTAGTGACTTCCCAAATGATCTTAGGCGGGTTAAATGGGACGCCGTTGTAAACGCCATACTGGCTGCGCGATATGCGGATTCCCTTCAGGGATTTTTCATGTCCGAGCAAGGCATACAGCTCGGCGCGGCCATTAATTACATCATCCAGTTTAAGATGCTCAACCTTCTTCATGTCGCTGACGAACTTGTCCGCGAATGCTTGATCGTTCAGCAGCTTGTCGGCGGTGTCGCGCAGCAGTTCAACTTGTGCCGCCCAGGTCTTTTGGCGGTATGACTTGCCGGGCTTATTCGGGATTTCGTCGCGCATCGAGCGCACCAGCCCGACGATGCTCTTGTCATTTCCGGCATCAACCAGCTTCTGATAGTCCGGCTCTGGCCACGACTTCGACAGCGGCTGTGCGAGAATGTCCATGCCCTTCGCGGCATCCATCTTATCTTTGTAGGCGGCGGCGTATTCCTTGCGCGCACCGGATATTTTTTCGCCAAAATCCTCGATAGGCGCACCCTCTACGCTGGCTGGTTGCTCGGCCTTGGATGGCTTATTCTCAATTCCCCATGCGTAACCTTCTCGGTAAGCGTCTGCATTTGTTCGCTTCTGCGGGTTTCCGTACATCCCGTCATTAACTCCTTCAACAAATGCGGCTCTGCGCATCGATCTTGGCTCAAGCGAGTTTTCTTTTTCTGCTCTCGCTATCAGCGTATCGTATTCAGAATCAGAAATTTCGGGTTGCTCGGCCTGCGCTGGCTTCAGCACCTCATCCACTGCCGCATGTTCCCCGGCATCGGCCAATTGCTTCATCGCATCGGCCTGATCGCCGCTAATCTTGCCCTGTGCCTGGGCTTTCAGGACTTCGAGTTTTTTGGCTTGTGTTAATTCAGTTTTCTCTGCCAGTTTCTCGAACAGCCTACTATCGGCATCCGCTTTGAACACATAGGTCTTACCCGATCCCTTGAGTGTGGCGTGAACCTCTGCAATTCCGTGGTCGTCAATCGCCACCACTTTGGCGCGCGTGAACGTGGTCATGCCTTTTTTGCCCGGAACATAGGTTGACGGGCTTTGCAATTCCAGCCCGACCACAATTCCTTTGTCGGCCAGTCCAGCCTTGTTCTTGCGCGACTGCTCGGCAATCTTGGCTTCGGTTTCCTTGTCGCGCAGTCGGATTGATTCTGCCAATTCCATGATCTCCGCATCAGATGGGATTTCCTTCGATGCCGGGAATGTGGCTTGCGCCCATGTTGCTGTGCCGTCGCCATTCGCCACAAATGCGCCGTAGAGAGTTTTTACCGGATCATGCTCATACAGACCTTCCTTCTCGATGCGGACGCGGATGATTGTGTTTTCTGGGGCGCTGGATGCGGTTTCTTTCGCTTGCTCGAACTCGGCAATACCGGCCATCGTGTTGACGTTGTACGGCTGCTTGACGAGGATTTCTTCTGGCTTGCTTTCATTTGACGCCGCACGGATCGCAGCAATCAGCCTTACTTCCGCCGCATCCATGTCGCCGCGCCCGGATAGCTCGCGGTCGTATGCTTGGTCGTCTCGGTACTGCTTTATAGCTTCAGTCAACGATTCAGGCGCAGTGCCTTCGTCAATCATAGACTCGATGCGATCAGCCAATTCATCGACTGTTCCAATTTCGCCGGTTTCCTCGTACTCATTCAGCGCGGCAGTCAGGGCATTATCGGATTGCTTCGCGGTTGGCTTTGCCGCTTGCTTGCTGCCCATCGCCATTACGGCGCGGCCAATTTCCTCTGTCAGCGCAGGAATGTCATTGCCGATCTCGCTGATGCGCGCGGCGCTTACGCCGACTTCGTAAGCCTTCTTGATGACGCGCTGGAGTTCTAGGTTGCTTGATGCGGACGGCTGATTGAACAGGTCGGAAACCGGCGCTGCGGCCTGCTTGCTGTTTTCACCGAATTTGAAGTTCTCTGGGTTGTCGGTGCGCGCCTTGATTTTGGCATCTAGCGCGGCTTGATCCTTTGCGGCTTGCTCCGCCTTTGCCGCATCCTCTTCGGCGCGCTGGGCGCGTTCCTGCGCATCCTGTGCGGCTTCGCGCTGAGTTACTTCTGCGGCGGTGTAGCTTTGGAGAACTTCTTGTCCAACTCCCGCTTCTTGGCGATTCGTGCCGCCGTTACGTCCAGTACCAGCTTCTTGTCCTTCGGCGACAACGCCTTGAACCGTTCCTGCATTTCCTTCTTGTCCATCATCTTCTCCCAGCCATGCGGCTATTTCGTCGGGTGTACTTGCTGTGAATTCAATATCTCCATCATCTACCACGCCATCAAATACCGCGTCTGACAGTTCGGCAGCTTCTTCTGGATTATCTGCCGCATCAAGTGCGTCCATCGCCAAGGCATCTTCCGCCTCATACACGGCATCCGACAACTGCTGTGCGGATAGGTTGCGCCAATTGATGCCCAGCTCGTTAGCGCGCTGCGCCAGTGCGTCCAGGTTGCGCTCGCTTGCCATTGCCTCGGTCGACGCTTCCAGCGTCTTCGCCTTGAAGTTGCGCTCGCCGCCGATGTGCGCACGGATCATGTCGCGCAACTGCTGCACGCCACCGTCCACGTCGCTGGTGTCTATCATAAACCCATCGTCAGCCAGCATGGTAGCCAAATCGTCCAGGCCGGTGCCGCCCTTCTTGAAGGCGAACTTCCATCCGCCGGGCGCGCGCGCCTCGCCGGTGATGTCCAGCGCCAGTGTTCCGTCAATGCCACCAAGCTGCTTGATGCGCTGCAACAAGTCATGCGAGGCACGCTGCGGCTTCTTCTGTGCTGGCTGCTTGGCTTGACTGCTTGCTTCCAGAACGTCGGCGATGCCATTGAATGCGTCAGCCAGCTTTACATCCGAAGCGAAAGCGATGGCGTGCTTGCGCATTTTCTCTGCGGATACCTTCTTGCCGGCCATAGCATTCTTGGCTTCTTGCAGGGCGGCACCGAAGTAATCGCCGCGCTTGATTTGCTGTGCGACCGCGCGGCGCTTCACAAGCTGCTCGACGTGGGCGCGGATTGCTCCGGTTACGTCTGGTGTTACTGCCGTGTCGCTCCCCGCAGCATGTCGTGCATCAGCACCCTCTGCGTCACTATGTCGTTGCGCTTCTCCGGAAGCCATCCCGCCGTCCACAGCAGCAGCTCTTCCCACGGTAGCTGCATCGCTTCCGATAGTTCCGGATGATGGCTGTACCATGTTCCCAGCGGCTTTACTTGCGCCATGATCGGGTTGCGAGTCAGTAGGTAATGGTTTGGCGGCAGATGCTTCATGGTTTCCTTTCCAAAATGCTTGAGGCGCAGCAGGTTGCTTCGTTTCGCCTTCCTTAAGCCATGTCTTGAATGCGTCAACAGTCATCGGTGTGATAGAGCCGATGCGTGCATGCCCACGCCCATCGTTGAATGCGGCCTGATAGCTGCGCATCGCATCTTCCACGCTATTAAATCCGAGCATTATTTTGTGTTCGTCGAACTTGCCAGAGTCGGCATTGACCTGATCGACTACGAATACATGCAGGCTTTCCGGATTGTTTCCGATATAGGTATCAACATGATCGCCATCCGCGCCACTGGTGCGCTTGATATACCCGTAGTGATCCGGAAGCGCAACGCTCCATGCCTCTCCGTTCGGGTCTATGCCGCTGCGCTCCGATCCCTTCGGGTTCTCTATGGCAATGTCCAGCCCGTGCAGCTTGATATGCGCCTTCTTGTAGTTACCAGCCTCTTTCTGTGCCTGCGTTGGCTCGGGCAAGTCATTGAGCGGTGAGGTGGCCGCATCATGTGCAGCGGCATCAATCGGATTGGCTGGGATAATGTCCTGCATTGCCTTGGCTTTCGCATGCACCTTTTGATCTGCGAACCACTGCGCTTCGAGGTCATCAGGCGTGCCGGCCTTACCCTGCTTCCAGGTATTGAAGTCGGGGAAAGTTGTCGATAATTCTTGAATTGTTGTCGATGGAGTAACCTGAATCGGTGCGATTTCCTGAATTGGCGTGGCCGGTGCTGCGATAGGTTGTGCAACTTTTGCAGCGGCCTTGGCGCGCGACTCTGCAAATAGGCTGTCCAGCGCCTCGGGTGTTACGCCATTGGCGAAGTGATCGACGGGTGCCTGTCCGAATTCCTCGGCCTGTTGCAGCATGGCGGCATCTTCTGCCTGAATCTCTGGCTGAATTGCGGCGGCTTTCTGCTCAACCTCCTGCGCAACAGTGGCAGGCACGGCGGTAAATTTCCCCGCTTCTGCTGGATGCTCAATAACCTGGTGCGGCTGGCCGGTGACGATAGATTTTTGACGCGCCGATGCTTCGGCAGCCTTTGCGGTGAGCGGCGTGGGTAGCTTGCCAGTGGGAGACAAGGCACGTAGCGCGTCCTCGGTGATGGCGCGCTTGTCGAATTGATTGCCATCTACTTCGGATTGCAGGGAATTACCGAGTGCTGCGCCGGCTGATTGCGGCTGACGCGCCGCGTGGTAGCCGTGAGACAAGGCCATCGGTGTCGCCATGATTGCGCCGATTGCTCCAGCTTCGGGTACGTTATCCATTAGCCCGGTAGGGATTTCAGCAATGTAGTTCTGTGATGCGTTTTGACCTGCCTGCGTGAAAGCTTCTGACACACCCTCTGAGGCGTGCTGCCCTACCATCGCCCCGGTAGCCGCAAGCGTTTTCTTGACAGCCTCTGCAATGAACGGTGCGCGTTGCGACGCTGGCATTCTCATCACAAGCGCACCAATCTTATCGAACGCCGCGAACGGAAGCGCCTCGCCTAGAGCCTCGAATGCTCCATTGGTTACTCCGTCCAACCATGCGCGGCGTTGAGTTACGTTCTTTTCGAGGTCTTGCTGGTATTGCAATGCACCGGATGTAACGCCCATCATTCCAAGATATGCGGCGCGCAACTTTGGAATGAAAGCAGCGCCAGTTGAACCGACGATTTGCGGTGCTTGAATGGCGGCCTGCGCCGCGATCCAGTCCGTGTAATCGCCCATTCCTTTCAGTTCGGATAATTTCTTGTTCGCAATGTCTGGGCGCAGCGCGTTCGATGTGTTCTCAAGGTCTTTTGCAATAGAGAATCGCTCAGTCGGTTTCAATGGTTCTTGGCCGAACAGACGCATGAATGGGTTGATTGCCACTTCCTTAATGGTGTCGTTAGCGAACTGTGGAGCATCGGCTACAGATTCGGCAAGTTGTGAGGCTCCAGACGCGAACCCGGACATGATCGGATGATCAGTACGAAATGCCTTGTCTTGCGCGGCCTGCGTTTGCTGCTCAGCCTTTATCTGATCTGCGGCATCGTCAACAGCCTGCCGGCCTGCCATAGCCCGAGTGTCACCACTGGCTACATTGACCGCCCTGGACACAATGTCACCATCCTGTTCAGGCACAGAACCGGCGCGCGCCATACTCACGGCGCGTCCATAACCGGCTTGACTCAGCCCGGATTGACCAAGGCTTGGGTTTGCTGCCGACTTCGATTGGCGATCATCGACATAGCCATCCATCACAGACTTCGGCGCGGATAGCGCAGAGTCAATGGAAGACAGGCCGGACTTTACAGCAGCGGTTGCGCGGTCAAGCAATCCGGGTGGCGCATCATCCATCAGCGCCATGTACTCGCCAGCGTCATTCTTCGCCGCGCCCGCTACCGGCTGCCACTTCCCGCCAACAAGCGCCTGGTATTCTCCGCTATCGTTCTTCGCAGCGCCTTCAACTGCTTTCCATTGCTGTGCCATTGGGCGATGTCCTTTTGCTTAGAGCGGCTTAAATCCTGAAGGGAGTCCCGCTGCTGGCAGTGGAGTTTGCTTGGGAGTGGCCGACCCGCTGCTACGGTCATAGATCACATTCCCGCCTTGATACACCTTGCCGGTAACCGGATCGGTAATGATCGGCACCTTCATGCCGCTATCGTTTTCGCCAAGCGTGGTATGCAACCCTCCGACATTGACTTGGCGCGGCTCAAGGCTCGCTCTTTGCTTCAGCAGTTCTTTGTACTTGGATGGCTCGGCAACTTCATCGGTTGCGGCGATCTGCGCATTCACCTTGGCCAGTGCGCTTTTTTGCCCGGTGTCGAAGTTCTTTTCACCGGCGGATGCCGACGATAACCCGGCAGCAGCCCTTGATTGCGTTGCATCGGCTTTATTCTTGTCCACTACGCCGGTTTGCTGCGCTGTCTCAATATCACCTTTTGCCTTGGCGCGCGCCTTGGCCTCTTCCTCGGCAACCTTCGCGGGTAATTTTGCACCTTCCACAAGGCCGGTTTCCTGCGCTTTTGCATGGGCTGCTTGGTATTGCGCCGGACTCAGCACATTGGTAATTGTCCTGCCAAGCTCATCCATGTTGCTGAAATGCTTGGTGCGGGTGCCGCCTACTTCGGCAACGTCATACGAACCATCCTTGTTCGCCTGGAACTGGTACTGCTTGCCGTCCGGCCAATGCTTCGTCATAAGTTCCTGCACACCAGATACGTCGTTGAAGGCGACCAGCTTGCGGATTGCATCGTTTCCATAGGCCAGAAACTCGTTTTGTTTTTTTGCTGTTTCACCCTGAGCAAACGAATCCACCTTGGCTTGCATCGAGGTGATGCCTTTGATGTCGTTCGGATTCTTCGCGGCGTAGTCATTCACGCGCTGCTGCATCTGCTTGGAATAGGAGATAGGCGAGGTAGGCGCTGCTTGAGCAGATGGCTGCGCCAATGCCGGCGTTGATGCGCCCATGCTGGCGGAAGGCTGCTGGGTAACGGGCGCGGCCTGATCAGTAGCTGCGGGCACTTTTGGAGTAACTGCACTGAGTCCAGGTTCGCCATTCAGGACAGCATCTTCCCTTGTGCGCGCCTCTTGCGCCTTCTTTTCCTGCTCGAATTGCCATTGGTCGCGCCGATCCTTGCGGGTGTTCGCTTCATCGCTCGCGCGCTGGCGGTCAGCCTGCTGATACCCTTGCATTGTGCTTGCCAGTCCTGCCATTGAAATTGCCATGATTAACCACCTCCCCATCCACTCGGTTGAGTTAAGACTTTAGCGATACCTGTTCCAATCGTGTTGTATAACCCACCCATCGACTCGTTTGTTTTTGCCGCATTGGCCGCAACCCCGGCACTCGCATTCGATGCCGCAGAAAGTCCGGCGGTCGCCGATGAAAGCCCGGTAGTGGCATTGCTGGCCACGCGATTGCCCGCGTTGACGGTATCCAGCGTCTTGGCAAAGGCGGTATCCTGAGTGGTCTTGCGCGCGGTGTTGACTGCTCCCGTTTTCATCAGCGCCTCGTTGTTGGCATTCTCGGTGGCCAGCGCCAGCGCATTCCCAGAGTTCGGGTTTACGCCGGTGCGCTGAAGCGCGCGACTCTTTGCGGCGCTCGCCAGCCCGATCTGCTGGGTGGCATTTGCATCCGCAATCGCGCCTTCCTGGTCAATCTGCGCGGGCGATCCGGCGGCAGTGGTAAGGCCGGTTAATTGATTGTTCATCGGGCCGTACTGCTGCTTCCACATATCCCACTGATCCTGCGCGATGGCGACTTGCTTGTCCGCTGCGGCTGCGCTTGAATTCGCCGCATTGGCCGACGCCTGATTTGCATCGCCTTGGCCGTTGTCACCAATGATCATGGGAATAGCAATGGATGCCGCAACCCCCCAATGGCACATAAATGTAGCCTTGAAAAATCTGATGTACCAACCAACGAACATGATTAACCCCCTAAGTATTTCGTGTATTGAACCTCTCGCGCCTTATAGCCGAGCAATTCAAGAACTTTGCCCAGCCTTCCTTCCTCAAAATGCAGCTTCGATCCAGAGAAAATCCATTTCACGCCGATGGCGCGCAGCGATTCCTCGGCGAACTTCAGCAGGCGCACGCCGGAGAATCCGCGTCGGTATTGTTTTTTCAGATACATGATGTCGCCGAATGACGTAAGTACGTCGGCGTAGTGCAGGTGCGGCATGATGATGGAAAGGTAGTAGCCGATCAGTTCGCCGTGGTTGCGAACTGTGACCAGATGCAACACGCCGGCGGCATCCAATGCCTCGTAGCGCTTGTAATCCATGTTGAGCTTGATAACGTCGTGGTTCGTGCCAAGCTCAAGCCAGTGGTCGTTATACAGCGGCTTCATGTCGGGAAGCGTGTCGCTGTATTTCTCTACCTGATAGGTCAGGTTATCGACCACTTGCACACCTCAATAAAGTTTGAATGTGCCCTCTACTTCTACTTGTTTTTGGGGGAAATGCAAGAGGTTAGGTATGCTGTTTCCGAGCATTCCTTAACACCGTTTTTGCCGCAACATCAATTAGATCGCTCTCTTCGTCTGCTTGACCTTCCATAACGAATTCGTTTTGCCCAGCTTGCAACTCAAGCATGTCGGTTGGACAATGACCAGTCTTTTGAATAATACCTTGCCTGTCATACACCACATAGTTTTTCATCGTTTTGTCTCCAACAAATTCACATTTCTATTTGACACGGATGCAGATGCCGCAGCGATAGACCCTCCTGTTGCGTAGGATGCAATCACGCTATATGTGAAAGTTCCAACGCCAGGCATGTCAGTAATTTCCAAAACAAATGTGCCATTAAATCCAGATGAGTTTGTGCTTGCATCACAGCGCGCCACCAAACCCGCATTAAATGAAACGCCATCCGACCGAAGTATTCTTGCCGTAACAGTGGCATAGCCTGCTGCTGCTACATTGCTTCCGAATATATATTGCCCGCCTCCATTTACGCTTGTATTTGCTGTTGAATTGACATTAACACTTGTATTTGCAGTGCTGTTTGCGCTTGCCGTATGATTATGGAAAGTCGTGCAATACGCACTGCCTACAGAGACGTTGGTGTTTACACTGGTTGTTGCGTTTGCAGAAGAGTTTACGGTTGTGTTGGCAGTAATTGTGCCGGCTACATATAGCTGCGGCTGAGTTAGTATTGGCGATACCGAGATAGCCACACGGCACGCAACTCTTACGCTAATTGGAGCTCCAGATGAAATAATGGTCGCAGAACCGCAATTGGTATCGGTTGTGGCAAGCGCAACAGAAGAAGCAGCGTATGAGCTAACTGGAATGGTCACCGCCTGTCCGGCAAGCTGCAAGGTATCAATCGCTGCATTCTGAATCTGTGCATTCCCAATAGCCGCATTGGCGATCAATGCCTGCGTGATCTGCGCCAACGCGATTTTTGCCGTTGTGATCGCCGCATCCTGAATTTGCGCATTGCTTACGGCAAGCGCGGCAATCTTCGCATTGGATATTGCTGCATCGGCTATCTTGGCTGTATCGACTGCAAGACTGCCAATCTTGGCATTGGTGATCACGCCGTCCTGAATATACACAGCCTTCATGTACACGCCGGGCGGCACGCTCACCCCGTTGATAACCGTCGTGGTTGCCAACTGATAGAGCGGCTGATCACCAAGCGCTCCAGTCAACAGACTCATCAGGTATGCAGGATCAGTCGCGGTCGTTCCGCGCACCCCGGCAATCGCGTTGTAAGCGCCGGTCACGTTCGCCGTTGAGACGAACCTGATCCAGTACCAGCAATCACTGGCCGCGCCCGTGGCGTCCGCATACACGCCGACATAGCCGGATGATGTGCCAACCTTTTGCGCCAAGCCGATATTGCTGGGGTCGGCAACGCCTGCGGTGAATGTCACCTGCGCGCGCCATATCTCGGTGTAGGCGTGGTTTTTGTAGGTTGGGGTATCCCATGCAAGGATCATGTTGCCGATTGCGCCGGACGCGATCAAGCCTGTCGGCGCGGGCGGAGGCGTGTAGTCAACCTGCGTTGTGGCCGCGACTTGTATTCCGCTGCCCAGCGGCAACATCCCCGTTCCGGTGGAAGTCTGCCCGTTGTAGTTGAGCAACAGTGCGCCGGAGTTAATCAGGTCGCGGAAGGTGACTGACGCATCCAGCGGGTCGCCGGTCACGCCGTTCATCACGTTCAATGCCTCTCTGACCGCCACCAGAACCTGCGACAAGGCAGGCGGCTGCAACCCGGCAGGAACTGGCGGAATCGCTGGCAGCTTGGTCGCCGTGAGCAGGTTAGCCATTTGCCAGTTCCGTCATGGATTCAGCCAGGAACAGCGCGTAAATCTCGTTCTGCCCTACCACCTCAATTTCCCAGTCGCGCGCCAGAAATCCAGAAGGCAGCCGGAACGGCAGATCGCTAGTCACCGTCTGCGCGCGCTTCAATACCCCATCGGCGTAGACGTTTACCGTCACCGGGTAGGCGGCGGCCAGAGCTTGGGCGCAGGACATATTGCACGGCTTTGGCGCGGTGAATACTTTGGATTTCCATGTCAGCGTTTTCTTCGCCGTGGCATGGGCATCCCAGCGCACGATGTTCGCACCTATCCGAAGGTAGAGCGCGTCCAGCACCGGATCAACGTAGCCAGCAGTTGCGTAAGTGTCGATCATCACCAGCCCATCCTTGCCGTCTGCCGGGCTGAAGATGAACCCGCCCGATACCGTGCCGGTGTTGTAGAAGCCGATGTAGCGGCCATCGAGCAGATAGGCGTGGATCGAATCCGGCTTGAGCGCCTGCCATTGGTCGCGGGTGAAGTGCTCTTTGGTCGCCAGCATCGCGCCGCCTGCCGTGGCGAATACCAGCCCATCCGGGGAGGCGTAGCACACGCCATTGCCCATGTTCACCATTGAGCGCTTGGAGACGCATGCCTGCTGCAATTCCATCTTGATCATGGACATGCTGGACGGGTCAACACCAGACAGCATGTATGGCGTACCGGTCGTAGCGACGATCAGCACGCCGCCATACTGTCCGATAGCAACAATCGGGAAATCTGTCGCCTGCCGGTACTTGATCGGCCATGCATAGGGCTTGTAAGGCTCACAGAAACACACCTCGTTGCCAGCAAACCCGGCCATGACTCCATTCGGCAATGTGATCAGGCCGGAAAGGGTTGCCGGTGGCATCGCCCAGGTATCGGACGGCAGCAATTCGCCCAATGCCGTTCCAAGCAAGGTGTCGGCGTAGGTTGTCGTGGCTACTGGAATCTCGGCGACGAACTGGAACTGCGTACCGAATGTTCCAGAGTTCGAGCGGTAGATGCGCTTGGTCGCCACGTTATAGGCTCCAGTCGGCGCAACCGATAGGCTGGAGAGCGTGACAGTTTGGCCAACCAGCACATCCGCTGGAGCAGATGCCAGGCAAGGTTGCGACTCTTCACCCCATGCTGAAACGTAGGTGTAGACATAGATGCGCCGCTCGGGAAGCCCGGTTCCGGCACCAGAAACTGTAGCGATTGGAGAGGCGGCGGGCTTTGGAAGCCCGAGCGTGTAGGATGCATTTGGGTAGTTCGTTCCTCCGGTGCTGCACATTGATGCGTCAGTAACCTTCGGCACGCCGTCACCGGTGTAATAGGTGCGCTCTGTGGTATCTCCGGCGATCTGGCCGCGCGCCACGTTTACATCCATCGCCCAGGTCATCCAGAACAGCGTTTCGGCCAACCCTTGACCAATCCGGTACATGGACATATTTGCGCCAACCTTTGTCGGCGTAATCACGGCGGCAACATCACGGAACGGTTCAAGCGTTGCCCATAGCTTGCAGTTCAGCGCGCGCTGCGCCATGGTAGCCGGGAGCTGACGCGGGTTTACCTTTGGTGCTTCACCGTCGAATTCCTTGATTGCGATTACGGTCATGGAGTATCCAAAATAAAAAGCCGCTCAATGGCGGCTTGTTGGTTGCTTTATCAGAATGGTTTGGATGGTGCTTGGCTTGGTCAGTGCAATTCTGCGCGCGGGGCGATCCACTTGAATTGTCTTACTGAAAAGCCTGTCATCAGCAATGATCTCCGGTTGGGTCAAACGCATCCAGCAATCCATTGCAGATGCGCTCGGCCAGCGTGGCACGCCAGCCTGTATCCGTTTTAATGTAGCGCGAAAGACGCTGCGTCACCAACCATTCACGCGGCAGATCGAGAAACACCACCGGCGCGATTATCATGTTTGAGAACACATCAATCCCGATGCCAAAGGCCACCACCGGCAATGCAAGGATGCGATTCGTCCCATGTAATCGCTTGTCGAGGTGCGCCCTATATAGAGCCATCACCAGTACATAGGCGCACCAGAATAGGTATAGGTAGGCGATAGTGTAGAGGATGGCAATCACAGCCCAATCTCCGCGCGGCGATCTCTACCCCACTGCCGGACAGCCTCGACATGCGCGCCGAAGGCCAGTAATGCGTCCATTTCGCCGGCCTGAAATACATACGCACCAAGCGCTACTCCAACCCCGATGCGGGAGAAATACTGCTCATCCTCCAGGCTATAGGCGTCACGGATCATCTGCTGCATCCGGTCGGAAATCAGTCGCACATGAGGGCTGACCGATTTGATTTCGGCAATCTGCGCAGTGGTCAGCGTCACGGTCTGGATGCTAACGGCGATCTCGTCATGCTGGCCGGCTGGCAGCACCGCGCCGTCCGGCAGGCAGACGTAGGTTGTACCGTCTGCGAGTGTCGCCAGCTCGGTGCCGAGCGATTGATGCTGGCCGTCAACAGGCAGGCGAAGTTCGCGCGTGATCTCTGGATCGATATATTTGCGGTAGGCGACAATGGTTGGCATGGTGCTGCTCCTTGGAATAACGCAGCATGTGCTGCAACGAATGGGTATGGCGTGCATGGCCAAGAATTGATGCAGCGGATTCAATCTCACCACGGCGCATCGCTACGCGGTAATTACCTAGACTGTGGCGGCGGATGAAGCGCTTGCTAGCCCAGGTGCGATAGCCGACGAAGTTGATGCCGCGCGCCACTGGCGCGATGGTAGACTTGGATAGCTCCAGACCGAGTTCGCGCCGGATGAAATCAATGATCAGGCGCTGGCATTCCAGCGCTCGCTCGCGGCTGATACCAAATAACACGAAATCGTCCACATATCGGCAGTAGTGCTTGATGCCCAGCTCGCGCTTGATGTAGTGATCCAGCGGGTTCAGGTAGATCAGCGCGTAGAGTTGCGACAGTAGATTCCCGATTGGGATGCCTTCCGGTTCGCCGTGGTCGGCGAACATCGTCATCAGGTCAACAAAGCGGGCATCCTTGATCTTGCGCTCGATCTGCGTGCGCAGGATGCTGCGGTCGATGCGGTAGAAGAACTTGCGGATGTCCAGCTTGAGTGTGTAGCTGTCGCGCGGTATCTGCTGTAATGCGGCCTGCGCGTAATCTGCGGCCTTGTGTGTTCCGTAGCCGATGCGGCAGGCGAACGACTGGTCGATGAATCCGCACTCGAAGATTGGCGCGACCACGCGATAGATGGCGTGCTGCACCACCAGATCGCGGAAGGCCGGAGCATAGATGCGGCGCGGCTTCGGTTCGTAGACCATGAAACTGTAGTATGGGCGCGGCTTATAACTCCCGTTACTCAGCTCGTTGTGGAGGGCGTCCAGATTGCTGGCGAGGCTTTTTTCAAAGTTGAAGCAAGCACGCTTGCCGCGCTTGTTGCGCGCCGCCGCGTGAAATGCGATCAGCAACGCCTCGCGGGTAAAAGCCTGCTCATATAGATGGCCGATACGCTTCATGTCGCCAGACCTTCGAGACGATCTTCCGCCCTACCAGAAAGGCGGAAGCATACCGATTTCGCCGTGGCTTTCACCACGCGCCGGAAAGCGTCTCCCTTGATTCCACTATGACCAAAATGCGGCCTGTGAGGTGAAACCGAGTCCGCGCGCAACCCAACGTTGTTGTTCGAGTTGTCACGCACGTTGTTGAGATTCAACGCCCACGCTCCTGCGTTCGCCGCGTTGTTCCAGTTACCTGCGGCAATCGGGCACATATTAAGACGCCTCCCGTTTATCAAGCAGGCGCTCGGCGACAATCCATCCGCCGATCATCCTGCCTAATTCATCCACCAGCCGAGACAGCGCGAGATAACGATGCTCGCCTAACTCGGATGGTGATTTTTCTGCACGCTGACCATCCTTGAATTCAAAATACCCCAGCGTGTACGCAAGGCGCACCAACATGCGCAACTGCTCATGCCGGGTATCAAGGTTGGTCATTGCGGTTTTCTTGTGATAGCGCTTTTGCGCCTCTACGATAAAGCCATACATCTCATAGGCAGCACGCCTGATTTCAAGCGCGAGTCCGTACTTCTCATGCTTCGGGAAGTGGTTGAGGTGGATGTTCATCAACTTGGCGAATTCCATGAATTTCTTATCCAGCTTCGCCTCATCGTGAATGCCCATCGCTATCGCTCAGGCATCAAAGATACAAGGCCGCGCGCAACCCAACGGTGGTGGCCGAGCTGCCACGCACGGTGCTGAGATTCAACGCCCACGCCCCCGCGGCCGCCGCGGCGCTCCAGCTACCCGCGGCAATCGGGCACATCTCGTTTGGCCTGTAATCCCATAGACCGTCATTGCCAAAGGCATTCGTTCCGCCAACACCACCAACCAGCGGAATTCCTGCGCCAGCTGCATTCCACGCATTTCCGCTGGTTGCAGCATCAAACACCTGTGTTGCCGAGCCATATAACTTTGCCGTGCTGGATGCAGTCAGCGCACCGTAGGTCGCGCCGAGGCTGTCGTATAGCGCAGTAATGCCGGTAGCGCCCCATGCGTCTGTAGCGCCGGTGTTTCCTGATGTGATGTTCTTCATCGCCGCGCTGGTTTTGAGGACGTAGAAGTTGGTCGCATCGGACGTGATGCCCAGACACACTTCCCATAACGTGCCGTTCACATCAGCCACGCCGCAGTTCTGACCGTTGTGCGTGGTCTTGGCCAGCACGTTCGCACTGCCGGTTTTATTGGCGGTTGAGTACCCGGACGTTACAAACAACAGTTCTGCATCGTTCTGATCGCCAAGCGCGTTGTTGTTGCAGCCTTTGGGGAAGTTGTTTGTGGCGTGATACCAGGCGCACCACGTCGTTGCGGTTGAGGCTTGCGCGTGTGCCAGCGCCAGCAGCGCCAGCGCGCCACGAATGAACATACTACCGGGGAAAAAGTTATTTCCGCGCGACTTCGCGGCGGCAATAGCGCCGTAGTAAAACTGTGCCGGCGTCTGGCCGTTTGCAGTGCAGACGCTGAACGGATTATTGGCAGAATTGCTCGACATCGGAATGCCGTTTTTGATGCTGGATGCGATGCCAGCATTGGCAGAGCATTTATACTTGTCAACGAACACGCCGCGCTGCACCGCGCCGCCATCGTAAAATGCCCGATGTAGCGCATAACCTGCGGCATTGGCAGCCGCTTCATTCGCGTAAGCCGATTCCGGCTTAATATCCACGATGTTGACTGCAAAACCATTCGATCCGGTGCCGTACTTGTAAAAGAAGGCTGGTATCCAGACCATGATACTGCCGTCGCTGTACTGATAGTTGCCGTAGTTGTCTGTGCCTGGCTGATCGTATCCAGACATTGCAACAAACCCTGCTGGGAGCGTCGGGCAAATGCCAACGCCAAACCCGGCTGCGCCTGGAATGCCAACGTTATTGATGTTGTCGCTTGAGTTCAGCGCAAACGTCTCAAGCGTTCCCTTAGTGATTCGCAATTCAAACTTGTCGCCTGCATTGAATGCCAGCGCCGTTGTGCCTTCCTGCGCCCTGACAATAGTAAAAGTATCGGTTGATTTTGCCGTCACTTTCACGATCTCGAAATTTACCTCGTCCACGCCCGAAAGTTGGCACAATGTTGCCTTGAAATAATCGCCTCCGGTTGGAGACGGGAACTTTACCCCTGCACCAGCCGTAATCGACAAGCTGGTAGCTACGTTGGTCAGGCTGGATGCCAGCAGGCTGGCGGCGTTATTTGCGAAAAGTTGAATCATCTATCAATACTCCTTGATGCGAATCTTAAATTCGTCCTGACGCACTCTGCCGTCTGAGCTGGTCATGGTGCAGGTCACTTTATAGGTTGCTCCAGCCGTGCCGCCGGACAGCCAAATCTTGATGCGCGGATCATTGATAAAGGTCGAATCAATCGTAATTCCGGCATCTCCTGAGACTATTGCGCCCTGTACGTTGTCGCCTGATGTCAGCCAGTCCGTGTAGTCGATGTCATAATCAAACTTATCCGCCGGTTGCTTGGTAAATGTTCCGAGTATCATGCGGTTAACCTCATAATTCGATCATCAAATGGCACGGCCATGCCGCGATTTTCTGCTGGCACGGTCATGGTTCTATCTGTGGTGGCGTGAACACCGGCATTACCAAAGGCATTCGCCGTTACGGAGACGGAAGCGGAAACGCTGAATGCGCCAAATTTAAGAACATAAGGGGCTGCTAACCCAGTCGCGCCGCATGGCACTGCACTGCCTGCAAATTTGACAATCATCCCGTTGATCTGCGCGGACGCAATTCCGATTCCCTCTGCGCTGCCAGTACCTGCAACAGTGACAAAGTTCGGTTGCTGTGTGTAAAGCACGCCACACGCACCCGCCACACTTGCCATGTGGTTGTAGGTTGCCACTGACACATTCGCGCACCCAACCGTACCTGCCATTGTTGCGTAGGCAGTTCTGATTGCTTCTGATGTGGCTGTTGCGTTGCAGGATGTAGATGATCTTGCGCGACACTCGACATACGCACGCGCAACAACAGAAGCTTCCGCCGTGGCAATTAAGCCATCCCCGATGACAACCTTGTACTTGGTTTCGTCCACCGCAAGAATGCCGCCTGCGCTTGCCCAAGCGTGACCATCGTGCAGCCAAGTGCTTCCGCCTGATGCCTTGTACTGCCAATCCGCATACCCTGCGCAGCCTGGTGCCGTTGTCACTGCTGGATGCTGTGTCTTTACCCCTTCCGCCGTGCCTGCCGCCGTTCCTGACACACTGGATTTGGCATGCTGGTTAAGCGTTGAAATAAAGCTTCCTGAAACGCCACTACTGGCCGCCACATCAGCCAGCTTACTATTTGGCAGCGCGTAGCCAGTGGCGGAACAGTCGCCTCCAGCGTAAGCAAAGCGAGCGTTGTAAACGAACGCAATGCCAGTTGCGCCAGCGCTCAGCGCTGATTTTGCTGAATGGCTTTGTGTTGACGTTACAAGCGATACTGCGCCAGCAGAGCCGACTGTAAACCCATAGTCTTTTTCATAAGCTTCGAGCGTTACCACCACTCCAGAGTTGGCCGCTACATGCGCATACTGCGTCTTTGTCGCCACAGGAGATCCTGTCGCGCCAGCAGTACCCGATACCCCTCCATACAGGATCGCCAGCAGTGCAGCGCCGTTAAGCGCCGCCCTGTTGAGCGCGAAGCCGTTAAGCAACATCTATTTAGTCCAGCGTGAACACACACGCATTGGCGGCGAAGGCCAGAACGTCGCCGGGAGCCAATGTTTTTGGCGCGGTCAGCGCGGCATACAACAAGCGGTTGCCGGTGGTGGCAGCGTCATAGATGCCGATGTGGGTGATGGTCGCAGAAGCTGAGGCGTTGCCGTTGGCTGGGAAGGTTACCAGAGCGGAGTTCTTAGTCTGCCCTGCTCCATCAAGCGCCGTCCATGCCACAGCCTGACGTGCATAGTTGGTGAATGCCGTTTCCGTGCCGCCTGTATCTTCGCCGGGGTCTGACTCGAACAACGCCAGATAGACGGTGGCAGCTGGGGTGTAGGGCGTGTTGCGCAGGAATGCGTCAACGATCTTTGCTTCCATGTAGTTTGAAAATGCACCTGGCATGATTGAATCTCCTATAGTTGGGACGTAAAAAAACCCACTTAGAGCGGGTTGCGGTTGCGCCCTGTAACGCCAGGGAATGCGTGAAACCTTTACTTCGAGTAGCTGGTGGTGCGAATAATTACCTCAAATATGTCTTGGTTCTGATCGGCGCATTATTGAAACCGCGGACGGCTTCGATGCCTGCGCTATCAACCAAGTTATCCATCTGTGTCTTGTGCCACGCTGCAAGATTGGCGTCTGTCCATGGCTTGCTTGGCACAATCATCAGTCGATGCTTTGCCCCATGCACAATCGCATCCCAATAGCGATCTGCAATTACACTATCCATGCCGGTTGAAGTGCGAGTTGGCACAAGCACGGCGTCTATCAACAGGCCATCCACATAGCTGGCATCAGGCATCCCATACAAAACGATTTGTGATGGATTTTGCTGTGCAAAGAATTTGACCGCTGGTAGCACGCCGTCCAATGTCGTGCCTAGTGCAATTGAGATTGCGAGTTTGCGCTGCGCGTTGATCTCACCATACGTTTTTGGCGTTAGCTGAATGCCGGTGTAGAACACATCAATGATTTTTTCGACAACCGTGCCGTATTGGTCAATGTCGTAAGTATCGACATTGGCTACCACCGAAATCGGGTCAAGCTGCACACGCCAAGCCTGTGATCTACGGCAGAAGTCGATTGCCGAATTACGAACTTCTCGCTCTACCAGAATATCCGGACAGCCAAGAACATCGATCAGGATACTTGGCAGAAATGCGCTAAATTGTGTCGTAGCCATTACGCAGGCGCTCCTGTCTTGGTGTTAGGGTTTGTCGCTACATCAGACTTTGTTTTTACGCCAAGCGATGTCATAAACAAGGCGTAGTGATCAGATGCACGTTGCGCGCTCGCGGCTTCAGTGTCCTTGCTGAATGCGCGGTACAAGATGTAATCAACCAAGGAATTCGCATATTCATCAGCCAGCGTAAGTGCTGCACTCGGCGTTGCACTTGGCAGCGCACAATCCGCAGGAAGCACGCACAGCAGAGCCTCTACCTGCACCGCAGTTGTCGCATGAGGGCGCGGATAAACATAGAAGTGCTTTGGATCAAGCACGTCATTGCAGTAGTGCTTGATAGCCGCCTGCCCGGCATCGGTATGCCATGTCGGAACCAGCGCATCCAGATACTCGCGTTTCGTCAGCTTGATTGGCGCACCTGGAGTAAGCCCATCGGTGCCAAGATTGCGGCTGATTCCAAGCAGTGCAATCGAACCAGCAGGCAATGTCTGCTTTGCGCTGTTAGCTATCAGAGTAATTGCCCCATTGGATACAGATGCGTCGTGGCGAACCTGCACGACCTCGCGCTGGCCATCGTTCAGCCAACCAACCAACTCGGCTTCCGGCCAGCGCACGCCAGTCGCATCTTGCAAAATCGTACCGGCGCGGCCAATAACAACGGAAACGAGCATGTCAGCCCCTTGTTAAACAGTTGGGTGCAGCGCTTCGATCAACTGCTTGCGTAGCGTGACAGCGGGCGCAGAGTCGTTTAGCGAAATACCTTGGGATGAGCCGATCGCCAGCAACTGCGCCTTGTTCATGGCAGTGATTTCTTCCGCCGTCGGTATGGCTGACTTGCCAGCAGCATCGCTTAAGCCTGCACCTTCTGTAGGTACAGAAGGCCCGGCGTTTACGGGTTGTATATCCACATTTCCAGCGCCTTCTTGGACAACTTGATCCGTAACCAGTCCAGCGACCTCTTCCGGCACGAACGGAACCAGCTTAACCGTGAGTTCGCCAGAATTGAGTGCGTCCAATTCCGCCTGCGTTACAGAGACGAACGCCTTAAAGCGCGGCTCTTCGCATACAACTTCGCCATCACGGCGAACTTCGTCCAGTGTCGCCATGGTCATCATCGTCTGCACTTCGCCGCGCAGCTCGCCTTCAGTCTTGCCGGATGGATTGATGATTCTGTTGAATTCGACATGGGCATAGTGGAGCAATTGATCCACGCCCATTGCGTTTAGATTGACGTATGAGGCAGCTTCGATGATCTTACCGCCGACCTTGCCGCTCAGAAAGTTGCCGCCTGACACTTCCGGCTTCACTTCCTCAAACGAGTCGGTATGCACAAGCAACTGGCGCGCGATAGTATCCGAGAAGTTGTGAATCTGGCCCTGTTTCCATATGGCACCACTGTTGGTTACCGTGTCCTCTACTTCTTCTTTAAGCCCGATGTAGCGGACTCCGATCATCTTTGCCATTGCGGCCTCCTAAATATGGAACAGGGCGACCGAAGCCGCCCTGTTGTGGTTTTGCTACGGCTTAACGAACGCCCTTGGCGATGCCTTCGACCTTCGCATTGATCGTGCCTGCCGCTGCGGTAGCGGCAGCAGTACCGACCACGATGGCCAGCCACGAATCAACCTCGACCAGATACGGCGGGAAGATTTCATAGGTGGTCGTTGCCGCAGCTTGGCCGAATACGCCATCAGCAGCGATTGCGGTATCGGCACCGGTTACGGCGGCAGAGCCGTCAATCGGCGCGAATCCGATCTTGGCGGTCATCGCCGGAGTGCCGTTGGTGTCCAGATCGGTGTTCTTGACCACAACGCGGTCAACTTCGGTTCCGGCTGCAACCTTGACCAGATGGATGATGGACGCAGCTGCGGCATCGCCTGCAACGGTAGTGATTTGGTCGTGGAACTTGACCGCGTTACCGTATTCGGCAGCATGAACCGGCTTTGTGTTACCAGAGTTATGAGTACCCATTTTTCAATTCCTTATAGAAGGTGTTGCGAATAAAAAGCGTCGGCCTCACTCAAGAGGCCGACTACTCGTCGTTACACGGACTGCTTGGCCGCCACGTCCAGGACGATGACGCCGTGATCCGTGGGGATTTTGGCACCGGTGGAGTCCTTGACATCGAAACGCACCTTGGCTTGACCGCCAACGCCGAACACTGCGAACTCGGGGTCGCGCTCGAAGTTGTGCAGCTTCTCAGCCCAGGTGTACGGCGTGCCGCTGTTATTGTTGTTGCCGTAAGCCTGCGTTAATGCCTGCGCACCCAACAAGATACAGCGCTCCACTGCGTAGCCTGCGGTCAGGCCGGCAGTGATGGTCACATCGGTTTCCGTACCGGCTGCTGCGTTGGCGGAAGTGATGTGCTTGGTGGTAGTGCCTGCTCCAAAGCGGATGGCGCGCGGCAATTTCTTAACCAAGATGCCGTTCCACATGCCGCACTCGCCACGGAACAGCGGATGCTTGCTGCCGAACGATGCACGGTTGATGGCGTGCTGCTGGAAGGCGCGCAGCGAACCCTCTTGCAAAAGCGACGAGTACACATTGGACGGGGCGTACATTACCCACATCGGTTCGTCGTTTGCGGCAGGGTCATCAGCAATCTTGACCGACTGCAAGGACAGATCGAGGTTGTCGATAACGTTGCGCAACTGGTCGAGGTGGGACAGCTTCAGAAGGTCGGTCGAGGCGATAGAGGCCAACTGCGCCCCGCCCTGAACGATGTTTGCACCACTCACGACGAAGTGACGGTTGTAGGTCGGAGCCTTAACCGGATTCACCATGACTTCCGCAAAGTTGTCAGCGGTCTGCAACGGGATGATGCCCCAATCGCCACCAGTAGCCTGACCACGCGAACCGGCCAAATGCACCAGACTGGTCAGCTCGAAATACTTGCTCATCAAACCAACTGCTTGAGCGCGAGCCAAGCGCCGCAGGTTGTGCGGAGTGCGTTGCTGCGACATATTGTTGCCAGCGCTCACCGGGAATGTGTACTGGTCAACTTTGGTGTCGAAGCTGGAGAAGGACATTGGCGCGCCCTTGCCTTCCGCGTTGCGGCTGCCCATGATTGGCTCGGTAACAACCACGTCCACGCAATCCACGCGCACGGTGTCGCTGGCTGCTTTGGTGAGGTCTTTAACTTCAACGATAGGCATTGCCGCGCTGGATTGCTGCTTGCCCAACTTGCCTTCGATTTCCGACATCGAAGGGGTTGGCCCGACCAGATTTCGGAACGTGCCAGTAGTTTTCTGTGCCTGCGCGAATAAGGCTGCGCCGACGATTGCGCCCGTTTGTGCGGCACCACTTGCGATATTTGTACCCATGACTTATTTCCTTTTTAGAAATGAAAAAACCGCCAAAAGGCGGTCTGGTTTCGGTTTAAGAGATTTCTCTATAGCATCGAATCAAGCTGACGTTCGATCTGCTCCTTGGTCATGCCATCGAAGTGCGCCAATGCTTGCGTTCCGTTCATTGCAAGCAGTGCGGCGGCCTCGCTGACAGCCGGCGGAGTTCCACCGGGGATTTGCGACATTGAGAGCGGCACGTTCTGATTCTTTACTGGTTGTTTATGTGTTTCTTGCGATGTCGTTTCGGTTTTAGCTGGTGCAACAACAGCCCCGTACTGCGCCTCGTATGCCGCTACGACAGCGTTGAAGCGGGATGCCATGTCTGTGCCCGGCATTGCCGCTCGCAACCCATCGTCGATGGCGACAGCCTTTGCCCATCCGGTCGGGTCAGTTGTTTGCAGATGAGACAGCTTCGGGTTGGAGTCGATCAAGTCCTGCACTGTACGAGCCACAGTATCGATCTCTGTTTCCTGCTTTGCTGTTTCCTGCCTGGCAGACAATGCTTGCAGTCGTGCAATTTCTGCCTGCATCACCTGGAAACCTTTGGCCAGTGTCGGGAAGTCCTCTTCCATCTGCGCAAGTTCTTCCGCAGATAGCACAGAAACTCCTTCGACAGCCTTGCCGTCTCCGCTCTGCATTGCATCTACTTTTGCCTGCAACTCAGCCAAGCGCTGCTCTGCCGCCACCCTTGCTTCAGCCTCGGTATTAGCCGCTGCCTGCGCATTGGTTGCGTCTTTGCGTGCGGCATCCAGCACGGATATTGGGATCAAATGCTTCCCGTCGCGCGCCAGAATCGCATCTGGTTGTGGTTGTTCGCCTGCTTCCTTTGTTGCAACTGCATCGCCGGACGGAGCGGGATCGGCTTGCGCCGTGTCGTCCTGTGCTGCACCTGTTGCTTCTCCTGGGTAGGCAAGCGCCTCCAGCTCATCCGCAGACAATCCTGCGAGTTCATCTGGGTTGGCCAAGTAAAATGCTGCGTCTTTATGTTCCGACATCGCTTTTCTCCTATCTGGATAACCAGAACCCGTATCGCTGGGCTGCGGTAAGGAAGTAATCAAAACCACCTTGCGGTGGGCGTAAAAAAACCGGTATTAAGCCGGTCGGGGTTGCCCGTATCGCTGGGCTGCGGGTGCTACAAAACTATGTTTTTATTGGATTTCTATTGGTTGCGCCTCGATCTTGTCCTCTTTGGCATCCTCATTACGCATCTCTGCAAGCATGGTTAGGATTTGCTGCATAGCCGGATTGATGCGGGCCGTGACCTTTTCCACAATGGCATCGATCTCAGCGGACTCGTTATCTAGCTCCACTTGCTGACCGCCAGACTGTTCGCGCTTGAGCACGACATGCTCTGCATCAATGCGCGCCTGCAAAGCGCCGGTGTTCTCCTTGATGTCCAGTTCGCGGCTCTTCAGCTCAAACTCCTTGCTCTTGTCATCCAGTGCGGCCTGCGCCTGCTGGTTCCCATGCAATGCTGCCTCAAGTTGCGCCTGCAATTCCTGCAACTGCTGCTTGAGCTGGATTGTTTTCGGGTCTTCCGACTCGCCATCAACAACGCCGATTATCTTGCGGATGCGCACGACGGCCTTTTCTTTATCCTTGAAGTCGGTGGACAGCAGGTAGAAATCCATCAGTTGCGCCTGCATTTCCGGCGGCAGAGACTTCAGAATCTCTGCGAACCCGGAAGACTGCTGCTGGCGGTAGCTCGGTGTTGACGGGATACTCGACAGCGACAGCCTCAACATTGCACGCTGCACGTCGTTGTTCATCCCTTCAGTGGTGCGCTGGTTAAGCACAACGGATTTCGGATTCGAGCCCGCGCCATCGTCGATTGTCACGACATGCTCTATATCGCCCATCTCCTGAATGATGTTCGACATCAGCAATTCACCGCATAGCGAGCGCGCTTGGCGCTGGTTGTCGTAGATCACTGCAAGCGTCTGGGTAGTCTGATTAACCAGCGAATCAATGGCACGGCCAGAGTTTGCGCTGCTGTTTTTACCCTCGAATGCCGCGTAAACACCAGCCACATTCTTGATCGCTTGGCGCTTATCCACCAGCGCCTGATACTGCTGGGCGTTTAACTCGAAATCAGTCTCAACCTTGAATACGCCGCCTTGGCGCATCTTTTCGGCGTCCAGCACATGCACGGCATCAGGCCGCGCCGCTTCTGAGCGCACTTGCTCGACATCGGCCACACCTTTGGTCATGGTCACGCGCTTGGCTGCCAGCAACCAGATCATCTTCGTGTTGCGCGCGTTCACCTCGTCCTGCATCGGGATCATCGGCCTTCCAAGACCGTAAGGGATGCCGGTCATGTCCTCGCGCTTGCCGAAGAACGGTACGTATGGAATCTTCCCGTGTTTGTACGGGTTTTCGATGTCGGCCAGGCAGTGGCAGCCGACCCACCAGCTTAATCTCACCTTGGAGTAGGTAGCCTCAAATGGTTGAATGTATCCGGATTGAACAACGGCAACATGATTCGGGTTGCTCTCGTCATACTCAACCACGCGCCCATCAGGAGATTTCAGTATCTTGCCAGTCACCCAGCGGCGATACCATACCTCGGACAATCGCAGCCGCTTGCGATATGTGTCGCGCCACTCCTGCTCCATGACAGTGAATCCGCGCTCGATGTTGAAGTCCATCGCCAAACCGGTGCTCTTGCCACCATCCAGCAGCAACGAGGCATCTAGCGAAGACCACGCAGTTCCTGTGCTATCAAGCAATTCCGTCTTGTCCTTGAACACCAGCTTGAGCTGATCCACGTCGTACCACTTGCTGCGCACAAGGTAGCGGTAGTTGTCGGTATCGTTCTCGCGGCACTTAAAATCCCAGAACACCTCGTTGCGGTGAACAAACTCGGCTTTGTGTGAATACTTGAACGGATCGTGCTCCTTGCCAACCAGCACCCAGCCAAGCCCAACTTTTGCCTGCCCGGCAAACGCCTCGGTACAAGCAGCATCGAGCTTGCTTCGCTTCTCGGCCTCATTTACCTTCACATTGATGGCTTCGGCAACCTCGGCATGCTTGTCGTCGTATTCGGCCTTCACCACGAAGTCCAGTCGGTTCTGCGCTTCCAGTCCGAGCACGGAATCAACCGTTGGCGACATGATGTTCTCTACGATAGGTGCCATGCCAAGGTCGGCCATAGCCTGAAGCGTTGGCGCATCGATCTGGTTGCCGTCGAAATAGTCAGCCTCGCGGTCAGCCTGCGAGCGCCAAGCAGGCTGCTGCTGTATTTCAGTGAGGATGTCGCCCCATTCTGAAACTGTAAGCTGCGGCACTTCGACCATATTTTTACCTCGATTAAGCGCCTACGCGCCAGTTAAATGGTTTTCTCGGCTTGCTGCTGATCAGCCGCGACTCTTCTTCGTATCCTTGGGCAAACTGCCGGATGGCATCGGCACCGTTAGAAGCAATGTCGTGCAGCGGCTCTTCGCGCCATACTCCAAGCGCCTCATTCCACTGCTTGCGGTAGTTGTCCAAGTGCGGGATGCCTTTGGCGCAGCTTGTCTCGTCAAGCCAGACCTGCGGGAACTTATCGCGCATCATGCCGATGCCTTCGATCACCCTTGGAATCCGCTGCACGATCTTGATGTTCACGCCGGGCAACATCTTCCCGAGCTGGACATCGACCGTATCGATTTGCCCAAGCAGCTCATGGCAGGCATCGTGCGGCAGATAGATGTCGCCGAGCAAGTATCCGGTATCGCGCAGGTATTTGGCGTAGTGTGCCAAGCTCTCACCACTGTTCTCGTAGTAGCGGATGAATCGGTACTGCGTTCCGATATGCTGCATGAACCAGATTGCGTTCATGTCATTTCGGCCTAAGTCCCAGAACGTATGCACCGGCACCGATGGTATGACCGGAATAGAGCAGATGCGTCCTTCCACCCGAGTCTTTAGCATTTCCGCGCTGTAGTAAGCGCCCTCAATGGCCTGCTCGAATGCCTCGTCCGATGTGGACGGGTACTCCTGGCGCATCTTGTCGCCCTGAGTTTTCTTCTTCTGCACATACCACGCGCGCTTGCGCATGCTCAGGCCGAGCCCGATCCTCTCTTCTACCTGGTCGAAATACTTGTGATCCTCATCCGTAATGACAACGGTGGACGGGTCAATCTCGTACTCGTCAGCGTCCCACCAAGAGTAGAAATGGAACTTGTAGTCCAACTGGCCGAGCTGCTTGGCCTGCTGCAAGAGCGCTTGCGCATCCATGCACATCTCATGGTATTTACCGCCGCGCCCTTCAGCCGTGCTCTCAATCACCACAAACTGCCCGGCGCTCACCGTATTCAGCGCCCCGGTGATGATTTCGTTGGCTTTCTCTGGGTACTTACGGCAAATCTTCCCAAACTCAGACACATGCAGGTATTGCAGCGTGCCTGAGCGCATCGACGTGCCTACGCGGATACTGCTATTGTTCGACAGCAAAAGCTCGCCGGCATCGTTCTTGATGGCCGGTCGCTTTTCCTTGAGCGCATCCGGCAGGTTGTCATACGCGAACTTGATCTTGTCGCGGAAGATTACCGTCGCGTTAGGTAGCGTGTCGGCGATGATGCCGCAGCGGACGTTGCTGTTGAACAGGATCGTATCCAGCCACAATATGCAAATCAGCGTGGTAAATCCGCGCTGCCGCGCTTTCAGAATGATGTTCAAATACCAGAACGCGCCCAACAAACTTAGCTGGGCTTCATTCGGTACAAACTTGACCTTCTTGCCGTCCTTGTCTGTGATCCAATACAGATTGCGCAGCCGCCAGTTGCGGTCGCCTATTGTTCTGGCGAACTTTTGATCTTCCGTTTCAGCCACGATTACTTTGGAATCAGGCTTGCAGTTCTTCCGTCCAAGGCAGTCAGCAGGTTGTCCAGGGCATCGCCAGGGGTCTGCGGCTTGGCGTGATCCATCCCAATCGCTTCACGCTCCAGCCCAATCAGCGTCTTGAGCGTGTCCGATAACTTCTTCATGGAATCTACCCGGCTTGGAGTGGAGATAACCTTGCGGTACAACTCGTTCAGCTTGTCCATGCCCTTTTCGTCTGGCGCATGCATCATTTCGCCAAGTTTATCAAAAAGCTCTGGGTCGAACGTCTCCGACTCTATCTCAGCAAGCAGACTGACAGCCAAGGTACGATGCCGCTTGATGTCCTTCCTGTGGTCAAGCAGAGTGGTGGCAACAACTGCCGCATTGGCGTTAATAATCTCCGCTTCCTTGGGTATGGTTTCGCTGTCAACCTTACTGTCAACCATCGCCATGTTAACCATCGCCTCAGCTTTGGCGTTGATTTTGGCTTTTAGGTCGCGCGGCACACCCAACTTGGTGAAGTGCTTGGTGATAGAGGTATGCGAAACCTTACTTCCTGTCTCTTCCTCATAGTCGGCGGAAAGTTGCCTTGGGCTTTTAATCCCAGCTCGCCAGCCCGACTCTATCTGGGCGTAATCAACTTTCTTCGGCGCAGCCATTACTTCAACACCCACCCTGAAGCGGTAAGCAATCCGATCACCAGAAACCCAAGCACCTTCACTACCAGGTCATCGCGTATCTTGCGCTTTGAGTCTTTCTCTGCCGCAGCATCATCCTCTTCCTGCTTGATGCGCTTCGCCACCCACTCATGGTGCGAGTGGTGTACCGGCTCATGGCCATTCAGCACGGCATCGCGCAGCCCCTTCTCGTCGCGCTGCATAGCGTCAATCTTGTCCCCGATCTGCCCGACAACAGCCAACAACAGAAGCAGCACTGTTTTCATGTTGTCGTCATCCGTCTTCGCGATAGCTGCGATGATGTCGTTCTTGATGTCGCCGCTCATATCAGCCTCTATTTACCGTAGCAATGCCTGGGTCGGCCTGCATCTTGCCCCTGAACCAGCTTGCTACGCCGAGGATCGGGGCCATCGTCGCCATCACCGCAGCCTCTGCTCCTAACATGGCAGGCAGGTAACTAAGAACTTCCGGCTTCACCGCGAAGAACATCACGCCGATATACGCAATCGCTACCGTTACCCCGCATTGCAGGGCTAAAGTCCCGAAGCAGAAGCCAATATAAGGCCGCCACCAGTAAGTCGGCCAGTGTTCTGCGACCGCTTCCGCCTGCATGGTCGTATTGATGTCGTGGGCGTTCTGCACCGCCAGCGTCTGAAACACAACCTCTTGATCCAGCACCGCCTTGCGGTATTGCAGCACCAGATCGGGGTTGTCCTGCAACGCCTTAACCGCCTCATCGCCGGTATGCGCACCAGTCACACTCCTGGCGATGTCGATGGCCTTCTGCGCCACCTGTTCGGCCTTGTCGCTGCCGGTTATCCATTTGGCGAGCTGCGGCACGAACTGCGCCAGCCCCATTGCAATTGTTATCGGGTCGATGATGTTCTCCTATGCTGTTTCCATGAAGCGCGGCCCGCCCTGCTCCGGCAATGCTGGCGCGAGTTGCGGTTTTGTTGATGGGATGTACACGCGCTTGCCGCTTCCCGGCGAGTAGGTTTGTAGATGCACCCAAGTTGGCGTCCATCTCGGGTTTTCCATCCACAACCCAATCTTTTCCAAATGCGCAATATTTCGCAGACACCAGCGCGCGAATAGCCTTTGCGGATCGCGCGTGTCTAGACCGCATCCGGTGATGTGCGAACTGAGCTTTGCCGCGTTGCTGGTGTATTCATTGATTGCAGCAGGCCGCCAGCCGCTTGCGACTTCGGTAGCATCGTCGGGGAACTCAATACCGTCCAAGGCGGCCAGCATCTTTAGCTGATTGGTCTTATCAACCGTCACTAAAGCATTGCGGCGCACCTCGTCTGAGCAGGCGTACTTCAAATCTCGGCCCATCAGGTAAAGTTCGACGGTTATCATTTTTCTGTCGCGCCCAATAAAAAAGCCCGCACAGGGCGGGCTGGAAATTATTTGGTGGGCAGGAATCCCACACTAGGTTTTTACTTCTACTAGCAGTTTCAAAAAAAATCAAATAGTTTTTTGCCTTATGCCGCCACCGCTTCATCGCCAACCTGGCAAGCTACCCTCAAGGCGGCATCAACATCATAATCAGCCCGATCACCAATTGCGTTCAACGCCTTTCGCACGGCATCACGGTACTCATTGGCTCTCGGATGGCCACACCCCATATCTTTACGCACTGACACCATGCTGATGTCTTGCCCGAAGTAGATGCGCACCAACTTTTCCACCCCGCGCCGGCTGTGCATCCCGGTTGGCATAGCGGCCATCGCCACGCGCACCAGCACATCAGCTACGGTGTGCTGATCTTCTCCGCCTTGCAGTTCACGTCCATAGTGCGCCTTTAGGTACGCCAACCCGTTCACATCCACCGCCTTTTCAATAATGGACAGAATGATCGCCGCCTGTGCATGCCTATCATGTGGAGTCATTTCACCAGAGCCACTTGCCCCGCGCATTGAGTTAACCGATGACATCTTGACGATAGGCGTATTGATTGTCCTGAATGCGAATTGCAAGGCATGGTGTGCGCTTTTGAACATTATCTACCCCTCTTCGCCTGTTTAACCAACATCTGAATCCGTCTAGACTTGTGCTTCCGGTCGCGCTCTGCCAGCTTCTTTGCCAACTCAGTAAGTTTGCGCCGCTCATCGCAACAGTTGGCCGGGTCGCCGTAGAATCTGCTGGGCATGGCCGTTGATTTCATCTACCAACTGCCTCTATCACCATTTGCACAGCCTCCCCGCTTTTCACCATATCAGGCGTGAAGCGAAACACCCGATACCCCAACAAAGCAGCATGCGAATACTTCTCGCAGTCCGCCGAATACCCTGCGCCCCGGTTATGCCGGCCATTCACCCACACCCCGCCCTCGATCTCGATCAGGATCATGTGCGCAGGGAACGCGAAGTCAGCGCGCCACTTCCGCACCGGATGAAACTTGAACTCAGGCACTGGATTGAGTTTGTGCGCCCGGCAGTGCAGGGCAAATGCAGCTTCTGGCGCGGATTGCTTCATTTCGCGTAATCCACACACGATTTGGGCTGATTCTTTCCGGCCTTCCAATCAGAATCATTGCCGAACCTGATCCTATGCTTGAGGCATCCCCATAATGCAAATCCACCGATTGAGCGCAGGGCGCGGTAAATGCAGGTATGGCACGGGCTCATTTCCGATCACCGTATTCAAATTCGGTAAGCATTGCGTCCAAACCTGCGGTTAGCAATCCTGCCCACAGAACAATAACGAATATCAGTGGCAAATCTTCCATCATGCTAACCTCCTGATTGTTTCGGCCAACAGATCAACCTCCGAGCCGAACAGATTTTCAAACTGGCGCGGAGACTTGTGGATGCTCAATGCCCCGGCGTGGTGGTCTGGGCAAAGCGGGATTACGAGGAAGTTGCTGGCACGCTGTGCCATGCCGCAGCAGAAACGGGGGTGATGTAACACGGCAGGGCTTCCGCAGTCTGGAATGATGCAGCCCAATGCAGCCACGCGCCCCATGTAGCTCTTTTCACTGGCCGTGGTCATGCGCACCCTATCAATTTCAAAATCACCACGCTCACCGACGCATCTTTAAACTCGTTGTCGTAGGCTGCGCTCCATTCGTGCTTCATGCCTTCCACGATGGTCTTGCCCTTGTTTGACGCTGGCATAATGGCGACCAGCACGCCTCCAACGGACAGCATCGATGCAGCATGTTTGACGTGCTTCACTGCGCGGCCTTCGCTGAAAGGCGGGTTCATCACAATGCGGGCATATTTACGGAGCGGAAACTGTAAGTCTGCCCAATCTATAAAATCAGCTTGTTCAACCTCATAGCCTTTTGCTCTCAACACTGCGCAATGCAGCGCCGATACCTCAATGCAGGTTGTTGACTTCGGCATCAGGTCGGCCAGCCCACCTTGCCCGGCTGACGGCTCCAAGCATGAATGGTGCGGCTCGATCTCGGCCATCGCTACTGCCACCTCGGCGAGTTCGCGCGGCGTCGGGTAAAACTGGTGACTCTTCTGCTCTGGAATGCGCCCGGTGCGCGACAGTTCCTTGATGATCGGCAGGATGAGATAGCCAAACTCCCATATCCTCTTTTCAGTGCTCACCGCGCCCAGTCGCTCCATCACGGCAATGGTCGGAGCTGTCGGCGGCTCCTTGTACTCATAATGCAGGCTGGTTGTTGCTTTGTCGTGGTATGGCAGGCCGCGCTCCAATTCCTTGATGACTTCGTAGCTCACCAGGTCGTAGTGCAGCTTGTGAGACTTCGCGGCCTTCTTCGGCTTTGTGCGGAATTCTGCCGGTATTGCCATTGGGTACAAAAAAGCCAGTACCTTATTCAACTGCCACGCCATTTCAGGATGCACTTCCATGTGCGCGGTGCCTTTTTTGTACAGCCGCACCTTAAATGCTCCGCCGTCAAACTCGTTCCACTGTCCATCCCGCGCCATACCGTTCAAATCTGAATAGGTATTGTGCGAGTTTGGAACGTCTCGCCCCATGAACTTACCGATCACGCAGCGCAGGTCGTGGATGTAGTTGGCGCGATCATGGCTGATTGAACTGTACGACAGCATGTAATTCAGGATGAACCGCTTACCGAATGCCTGCGGCTGATTGGTAACATGGTCGCCGGGCAACGCGCGGAACAGCCCGTCAACACGCTCTGCCATGAACTGCGCACGGTTGTTGAGCATCTGGATCAGGGTTGACTTGACGCTCTCTTTCTCGAATGTCGGGGTCTCGTGCTTCGATATTTGGTTGTGCCACTCGTTGCGCTTATCGGCGGGCATGTATTCCAACACGTCAGTCAGGAACATAGCCCTTTGCCAGTAGGACGCATCCAGTGCGCGCAAGGCTGGTTCCAGCTTAAACACTTCATGCGCCGATGCAGTTACAGACCTTTGCTCAACTCTCGCCGCATCGAAGAAATAATTCATCTGCCTGGCTGAATCAACAAATCCGGCGATTTTCTCAATTCCCTCATGATCCGCACGGTATTGGGCAAACAGCAATTCCAGCGGGCTGTGCAAAGTCAGCGCAGTGCATTCCATTTGGCTGATTGCGTTCATGCCGTCACGCTCCAACCGCATTGCTCGCACTTCCAACACCCGATCACCTTACCAGGCCCGCCAGGCGACACCGTGCAAACCTCGCCGCCAATGAAATCAGCTATTCCGGTTAAGGTTTGACACATCGCCATGCCCGACTTCATGTCGCCGCCGCACTTCCGGCAAGTCTGGATATTTAATGCGCGTTTCAGCGTGATCAGCGTGCAGTTGTCCCCGTCCGCAAGATGTCCGTTCTCATCCAACGTTTGCCGGATCGCCGCGCGCAGCCGGTCTATTTCGCCCAGAAGGGCGGCGCGCTCATAACTCTCGGTGCCGCGCACATCAACATAGGCTGGATTCACACGCCTGCGAATGTCGGACTCGAATTCTTGCGTCATGGTTGCGCTCATGCGAATCCCAACACCCTTTCCACGACCGCATCCAGCTCGTCGCGATCCTTGTAGGTGTGCAACACCTCGCGCAGCAGCACGTCCACAACGGCGGAGTAAAGCTCTTCAAATTCCGGCTGCTCCATCTTGGCAAAGCTGATCGACCTGGCGCGCAGGCGCATTTCGCCTTTCAGGTTGAATGTCTGCTCATAGAAGCCGGCAAGGATGATGATCTCCTCGCGGAACTGCTCCCGGTTCTTGGTGATCTCGCGCTTCTTGTACGTCCTGCGCTTGCGCGGCGGCTCCCATGCGTCGTACCCAACATCGAGCATGGCGAAGAACTTGCGATGAAATTTTCCGTTGCGCGGGATGACGAGATCGAGAAAGGAAATCTCCCCAGGCTCCAGACTGATGACGCGCTTCCAGAAACGCCGCCACGCCTTATCGTCCGCATCGTTAGCGCCCTTGAAGCACTCGAACAGCATCTTGCGCAGGCCGACGCGCTCCGCTTCTTCCGGCAATGGCGCGCAGGTGCGGGCAATGATTATATTTGCCATTACCTAGCCACCCCGCGCCAGCCTCGAATCCTGTTCTTCTGGATATGGTCATAAGTCTCCGGGTTGCGCCATTCGCCTTTCCACCATTCCGCGTAGTTGATGTGGCCTAGCCAGTCCTTGACCTGATAGCGTCCTTCGCGCTCTGGCGGGTCTGATGGCTTGAACCAAGGGGATAGGTTGCTCATGCTTCTAGCCTTTCTCGCAGCAGAGTGAATGCTGTCGCATGGCATTCTGGGACTTGCCCATTACCAATAGCTTTAAGTCGCTCCATCCGATAGGCCACCCCATCATCGCTTCCGAATGCTCTGGGATTGGATACGTCAGGCCATGAATGCTTTTGCACCAATCTCGGAACTGATCTAGCCGTTGCTTCCCGGTGTCCTTCCTGATTGATGACGTTCCGCCCTTCCAATCCGAAGCCATTGGAGTAGGCAACAATCCAGATGCGCTCTCTGAGGTGCGGAGCGCCAACATCGGCTGCTGATAACACTCCCCATTCCGCATCGAACCCCAGCGCGGCCAAATCTCCAAGCACTGTTCCAAGTCCGCGAGTAGTGAGCATTGGGCTATTTTCCACAAACACAAAGCTGGGTCGTACTTCGCCAATAATCCTTGCCATCTGCGCCCAGAGTCCGCTTCGTTCGCCATCACGTACCCCCCCCCCGCTACCTTGCGAACTGATGTCCTGACACGGGAATCCTCCAGATACAATGTCAACAATTCCACGCCACGGCTTTCCGTCAAACGTTTCAACGTCAGACCAAATCGGGAAAGGTTCGAGTGATCCATCATTTTGTCTTTGTGCCAGAACTTGTGCGGCGTAGGCATCACGTTCAACTGCGCAGATAGTTCGCCATCCGAGCAAGTATCCGCCAAGTATTCCGCCACCAGCGCCTGCGAAAAGAGCCAGCTCATTCATGCCGCCTTTCTCTCGCGGAACTCGAACAGCCCGCGATGCTCCGGGTGAACCAGCATGTAGAGCCGCGCCATATCCGGAGTGCGATGATCGTTGAGCTTGTATTCGCCGATGATCTCGCGCACGTTGGAGCGGTGACGCATCACCTCGACGATGGTTCGGGCGCTGTAGTGGGTGAATCCGGCATCCCAGACCTTGACGGCGCACTGCTCGAAATACTCGAACACATGGAAGTTGTAATTTATCCAGTCGTAGAAGTCCTTGCGGAACTGGTTCGGATGCAGCAGCACTTGAGCGCGGGCGAGTTCGAGGCTCATGCTTTCCCCACTGTGTCAGACATTACCGTTCGCGCTAATTCCTCCCCTCGTGCTGCCGCTGCTTTCAGTTCTGCAATAGCGTCAAGAGTGCGTTCAGGCTCGTTGCAGCCATCATCTTCAAGCCCAAGAGCATCATCAATCGCTGCCAGTGCTCTGATCGCTTGCTCAAACATGCTTTTGTACTGGCTCATGCTGGAACTCCCTCTGCAATTTTCGACTTGCCAAGCATTTCATGCAGTTTTGCGATGTTGGCCGCAGCCTGTTCTGCATCGACGCTCTGCCTGCCTGGTGCCGGAAGCGCCTCGCGCCGGGGTGGAACCTGGTTCGGAAATTCGCCGGACTTGATCCGCTTGCCCGCCCAATCCAGCGCCGCCGCCCAGCGCTTGCTGATCGCGCCGTAGTGGTTGTTGCGCAGGTCTTGGCCGAGGCTCACCGCCGCCCAATACACCACCGGGCTGCTCCAGCAATCTTTCCCGGCATCGCGCAGGCGCATCTGCTCAGTCGCCTCGATGAAGGCGCGCTCGGCGTCAATGGCCGGGCGGCACGCTTTCAGGAACTCAGGCAGCGACGGCGGCCAGTCGTACAGCTTGCGGCAGGTCACGATCCCAGCCCTGATCTCGTCCAGCGTCAGCACCTCTTCGTCAAACGCTTCAGCCCATGCTTCGCGCCAGTTCTGGATCGCCTGCGCATTGGCGAACGCGCTGCGCCACTTGTGCGGGTAGCTGCCGTCCATTCGGTTGAACAGCCTGTCCATCATCGTCAGCGGCTTGTCGGCGTCCGGCCACTTGCGCGGCGTAAGCCATGCCGAGCTAGGCTGCGTTTTCGATAGTGCGCCCATGTCCGCCCTCCGCTTGTGATTGACCACCGTTGACGAATGCAACCGGGTCGAACTTCGCCAGATTTCCTGATTGCAGCTTTGAACCAGCATCCGGCTTGCCTGCGTCCCGGTTGCGGTCATGCATTGCCGATTGCAACAGCGCCTTATCCCACTCGGATTGAGTGCGCTGTGCCGTCTGCGTCAGCCAGTGAGCGATGAACTCCGGCAGCTTTTCGGGTTTGATCGTGACGTTCGCTTGCTTGGCAAGGTCGGCAACGTGAACCGATGGCATCCAGCCGATGTGCATCTGGAATTTCTCCGACCCCACCGCGCCTGGTTGACTGGTAGGTTTTATATCTTCTCTTCTCTTCTCTTCTCTGCGGTTACTCGTTACGTCACTCGTTACGTCACTTTGTTGTAACTTTTTTCGATCACGGTACTCTTTTTGACGCTGCGCAGAAGTCTTAGCAGAAGCCGTCCGTTCACCAGCGCAAGTATTGTATTCATTGAAGTTTGGTAAGATTACAGCGCAATTCTCTTCGTCGTATTCAGCCCATCCGACCGATTCCATAGCCGCACCGAACCCTGGTATCCCAACCATATCATCAAGGTCGGAAAGGTCTGCGTTATGGAAAATTCCATCTGTTGTATGCTCGTTGGCGGCTCCCCATATAACGAGTAGTGACGCGACCGTTACGTTACGCATAACGTTACGTGTAACGATTTCTGACATACTTCCATTGAATCCAATTGAAAGTGTTTTCGTCACCTCTTTAACACCTTCAAGTTCTCTGGCGATACCGTTTACCTTCGGGCTGGTCAACAGCGAAGGGCGCATCTTGATCCAGTCGCCGGCCATGATTATTCGTTCCCTATTCCAGCCACGCGCTGCAAGCGCTCTTCGTATATCCTGCGTACTGTGTCCATACCAAGAACCTTGACCATGACCATTTCGCGCAACAACTCGGATTCATTCATCCCCATATCGTGTGCGATACGGGTGAAACCTTCCTTGATGTCGTATGGGATGCGCGCCTTCACTTCCTCGGTGCATTTGCCGTATGAGTTGCTGGATGCCGCGCGCGATGCCAGAGGTGCGTCGTCTTGTGGATCACTCATACGTCACCTTGAAATAAAAAAGCCCAGCGCAAGCGCAGGGCAAATCCGGCCAATGAAACGGAAGAGTAAAATTGGCCGGTTGTTCATGTTAGGCGGCCTTCCGCATGACGCGCTTGTGCAGAGCGATGAGCTTGTTGCCAGTTTCCCAGCGCACGCTCTTGGTATTTTCTTGCAAGATGTCAACGATAGAAGGCTGTTTCAGTCCGATTTCATCGGCAATAGCCACTTGCGTCATGCCTTCATCAAGCAAGTCTTGAATTAGTTTTTTCCAGTTCATGTTCCCAATATATCGAATGAACGATATTTGCGCAATAGCCTTTTCGATTTTAATTAGATGTAGATTATCGAAATGGCTATAGGCGAAAGAATCAAAGCGACGCGCAAAGAACGCGGGCTTACTCAGGTGGCACTTGCAAAGGCTGCAAAGGTGCAGCAATCAACTATTGCCGACTTGGAGCGAGGGAGAACCAACAAAACCCCGTCAACAGCTCAAATTGCCACAGCTCTAGGTGTGGATGCAATGTGGCTCGCCACAGGAAAAGGCAAAAAAGAACCTGGCTACCCAGAGACAGGTAATATCTCGCCGATAAAAATAGCCATCGGGGGAAGAGTTCCTTTAATCAGCCTAGTGGCGGCTGGCAACTGGAGCGAGACCGTGGATAATTTTTCAACCGAACAAGCAGATGAGTGGATTTCAACAACTGTCACCGTTAAGCAACACACCTACGCCTTACGTGTTCAGGGCGACTCAATGGAGCCAAAATTCCCAAATGGCGCGATCCTGATTGTCGAGCCAGAAGAAGAGGCGCGCAACGGTAGCTTCGTGATCGTGCGCCAGAACGGCTCAGATGCTACCTTTAAGCAGTTGGTGATCGACGGCGGGCAAACCTACCTGAAGCCGCTCAACGAACGCTACCCGATCATGCCAATGCGCCCTGATGCGGTAATCTGCGGCGTGGTCAAGCAGATGGTTATGGACGTATGATCGAGCGAACGATACGCGCCATCGGCGACGTACTTTCTGGGTTGATAGACGGCGCAGGATCGTTGGTGGCGCTTATTTTTTGTTTGGTGATATTCCTGTTTGGCTTGGCGCTGACCATCTACTACTGGCAGCTCATGGTGCCGTTTTGGATTTCCGTTGTAGTTGCCGGAGTGCGCAAAGGGAAGAGATTTTGCAACACATCTGCTTGGGCGGCATTCCTCCTATGCGCGTGGTTTCTGTTTCACACGTTTCCCCCGGCACAAAAAACAGCAGCGGAAACTTTCTGTAGCTGGAGGGATTGCCCGGACGCTCCCGATGATCGTGGCGCGGATGGATCATGTGGTAAATTTTGCGGGGAGTGAAGTGTGGACAATACAGCCAAGGCGATTCTTGCCGTTATAGCCGCAGCGCTTTGCTTTATCGCACTAAAACTTTATGTTTCTACGCCTCCGACTTTTGGGGATTTTCGTGCGCTCAAAGACATACAAGATAACGATAAGAGGCAAGAACAACGACTTAAATTGATTGAAAAGCTACCACTTGTTCGAGTTCAAGGAGGCACGATTGATGCCGACATACAGGGTTCGGTCAGTATCGACAGGTAGATCATTACGAGAGCGCCCAGCGCCGCAGCACCAGGAGGATTCTCAACGCAATCCTAAAGGGGTAGATCAATGAAACGAATAGCATGGATGGTTCTAGCGGTAACGCTTACCGGCTGCGCCACCGGGTCTGGTGTCGTTACTGGACAAACGCGCGCTCCGATAGACTTTATGCAGGTTAAGGTGTTGCTCCAACCGCCACCGAATCACGAAGTCATAGGGTTGGTAGAAGCGAGAAGCATGGGGGGATTTTCCGACCAGGAGAAGCAAAACTACGCCCTCGAAGAGTTGAAGAAACAGGCAGCCGCTATCGGGGCAAATGCGATTGTGCTTAACACCAGTGGCACAGAAGTAACCACTGGCAGTACGTTTGTTAAGCAACCCTATGGAGGTGGAGTGTTTGTTCCGTATCAGGCTCGGAGCAAGACGCTATCTGCAACAGCCATTTACGTTACACAATGACACGCATCGCCCTGCTTATTCTGCTTTCCTGCCTGACGTTCCCTGCATTCGCATCCACGCGCTGCGACACCTGCCCGCGCGACAGCAATGGCCGCATCCAGCGCAGCGCCAGCGCGATAAAAGACTTCAAGCACGCCAACCCTTGTCCATCCACCGGTAAATCAACTGGCCGCTGTTCTGGATACGTTATTGACCACGTTGTACCGCTCAAGCGCGGCGGCGCAGACGCTTCAGGCAATATGCAATGGCAGACCAACGAAGCCGCAAAAGAAAAAGACCGACGAGAATAATTTAGCACACCATCAAACCATAACCCGCTTCGGCGGGTTTTTTATTTCCCTCGAATATCGAAATATCTATTGACTTATTAAATCGACTTGTCGATAATTCACCCATCCTACAGATCAACGCGGGATACCGGCAGCCCAGCAGCAGCGAACGCAGGATAGAGCAGGATTCAGTCCCTCGGGGTGGAGGAATCCATAAGTACCGGCAAGTAGCGTCAGCCTGAATCGCGGGCATGGTGAATAGGCAGGACTACGGTGAAGCCTGACGGTAGCGAGAATGCAGTGGCAGTAACAGTCGGCAGCACGGAGGCGGTTGGATCAATAGTTCCGTGAGCATGAAGAAGCGAGCTGACGGCAGCCGGATTTCCCCCGATTGCAAGCCGGATGAAGTTCAGGCGCTTCCGTACTGCTGATTGAGTAGCAAGCGCAGTGAAGTGGAACGAGGTAATGGCGATTAGACCTCATGCGACAAGGGAGCCTGACTACTCGGAAAGGTGAGCGACCGCTGGTAGTGCGAAAGAAACCAGCCCAGCCCTAGGTCGGGCAACCGGATAACTTTATGGAGGTAACGCCATGAACATGATCGAAACCCAAGCCGCCGGGTTGCCAGAGTTTCTTCCCGGCCTGACGCCGCCGCCGGTGGAACACGATGCAGCAATCCGCCGCAACCAGCACATCATCGCCACGCTGCGCGCAATCCGCCCGCTCATGAATAAGCTGGGTGACATGCCGGACGTGCCGCAGATGATCGTAGAAGGCCAGCGCAAGGCGCAGCGGCTTGGCAGGCTGGATGAATTGGTTGAAATCGCCGACTTTATCGGCAACGCCAGCCTGCTGGAATGCAAGCACATCATCAATGAGCTGATCGACCGCACATCCACTATCACCGGCTGCGCGACTGAACTTGAGAACGCCGCCTGTTCACTGTCCCGCAGTATCGAGATTGACGGCGATGTAGGCGCGGAAGATAGCTTGCGCGCATACATGGAACGGAGGGACGAAGCATGAGCCTCGCCCACCAGCACATCGTCAACAAGCTCAACAGGCGTGCCGAAGTCGAGCGCGAGAACGCCCGCATGGACGACATCGAGCGCCGCGCCACGCCGCTGTTCTACACCGTGATGACAGCCGCAGCAGCCGTGATGCTGTGGACACTCACCGCCGGCTACCGCGACGTAATCCAGCACCGCCTGGACACAATGGCCGACCGGCAGCAATACGACCGCATCAGCGCCACGCTGTCCAGGTGCGCCAATGGTGCCGTGGTGACGTTCGACGCCAAGCTGATGACCTGCAAGCTCAAAAAGCTGGAGCTACTGAAATGAGGCCGCTCGCATTCATCCGCGCGCTGTACCGCCATTACTTCAGGCAGGGCTATCGGTTCAGTAAAGCGCTGGAAATTGCGCGAGGCAAGTTGTGAGCGCCGATAGACGCGCCGAGCACCACGCAGAGATTGACCGCATGGCAGAAGAAGCCCATGCCGAGGGACGCAGGATGGCACAGGCCGCGCTGGATAGCATCAACGTCAAGGTGGGCTGGTTTATCCGGTCTGACGCACAAATTCGGCGGTATCGCAACGCAGAGAAATTAAACCAACAACAGGAGATAGCAAAATGAACCAACGCGAACAAGGTCTTTACCATAAATTCAACGTCACGCGCACCGACGGCACTGATGCACCAGGCGGGAAGCATGAAGGAAACGAATACTTCGTCCTGAACCTCACCACTGACAAGCACGGCATCCCGGCGATTGCGGCATACGCAGAATCGTGCGCGGCTGAATACCCTCTACTGGCTTCCGATCTGCGCGCCAAAGTGGCTGCAACGGTTAAGGCAAGCAGCCTGTTCGTCACAGTGCCGGAAGTTACGCTGCCAAACGGCAAAGTGGTTCCATCCTTCCAAGTTGCTCAGTACATCGCATCACGCGGCCCAGCAGGAATTCCACAGTCGGTCGCTGACGCAATGCCTTGGGTCGAGATCAACTATGACAATGCACGCAAAGCTTGCGCCGTTGCTGGTTATGACCTTCTCGCTGAAACCCGCGCGCTGGCCATTGCATACGACATCAGCCAGCAAGACATTAACTGGACTGGTGGCAAGGTCGGCGAAGGCAAGATTTTCCAAGGCATCCACAAAGATAACGTCAGTGAAGCGCAGGAAGGAACCTACGAATCCGACGATGCAGAAGAGCGCCGCTGGCACCAGCTGAGCAACGGCGAAAAAATCTACGACTTCTCTGGCAACTGCTACTCATGGGTATTCGACGACATCCAGGGCGATGAAAACGGCCTGACTGGCAAGATTGCTGCCGATTCCATATCGCTGACCACTGCCCCCTACCCATCGCAAGAAAAAGGTATGGGCTGGCGGCCTGACGGAGAGCGGAACTGGTCTGGTGGTGCGCTCGTCCGGGGCGGCTGCTGGGGTTCCGACTCGTATGCGGGCGTCTTCTATCTCGACGTCTTCGGGCCCGGCCATCGCATCGGCGGCGTCGGCTTCCGCTGCACCAAGAGTCTCTGATCGCTGGTCACGGGTCGCGGCGCAGCCGTGGCCTTCGCTAAACAAAATTACATCAGGAGCACACCATGAACAATAGAACAGCACTGGCAACACAAGAAGATTTCGGCGGCACAGGCCGGACTATGGCGGTTGTCGAAACAGCATCAACAGCGATCGCGGCACAGTCGAAGGCGATGGTCGAGTCACGCTACATCATGGCGATGCGCAATCCGCGCAACATGGATTCGGTGCGGCAAGAACTGCTCAAAGAATGCCGCCGGCCATCGTTCGCCAACAACAAGAGCGCCTACTACATCAAGCCAATCGGACAAGGCGTTGAAGGTTTGGGCATCCGTTTTGTTGAGGTGGCCTTGCGCTGCATGAAGAACGTGCTGGTCGAAACCACCATGATCTTCGAGGATGAGCAAAAAGAAGTTCACCGCGTTTCAGTCACCGATCTGGAAGCGAATATTACCTACCCGCTTGACGTGCGCGTGTCGAAAACTGTTGAACGCAGCAAGCCGAATAGCGATGGCTCCTACATCAGCGTGCGCAAGAACAGCTACAACAAGGACGTTTACACCGTACTAGGCACTGACGATGACCTGCTCAATAAGCGCGGCGCGTTGATCTCAAAGGCCATGCGTTCACTCGGACTGCGCATCATCCCAGGCGATTTATGCGATGAAGCTGAAGAGATCATCAAAAAGATTCGCTTGGACGATGCGGCAAAAGACCCTGACGCAGAGCGTAAGCGCATCGTGGACGCATTCTCTTCCATCGGAGTTACCGCGACCGATCTGGCCTCCTATCTCGGGCATGACCTAGCCAAATGCTCACCGCCGCAAATCGTGACGCTGCGTGGAATCTTCGGCGCGATCAAGGATGGCGAAGCGACTTGGCAAAGCGTGATGCAAAACAAGGCAGAACAAGGCAATGGAGAAACCGGCAAGCCTGCCGGAAAGGGAGAGTTGCAAGCCTGCACCGCCGAGCAGTTCGCTGAACTGAGCAAAGAATGGGAGCCACTGGTGCGTAGCGGAAAGAAAAAGGCAAAGGCAATCATCGCTACCGCAAAAACTTCGATGATCCTGACCGACGAACAGCAATTCCAGATTGACGCATGGGAAAAGGAAGGTCAATAACATGGACGAGATGATGACAGAAGAGCTGATCGAGCACGAACTTATCCAGGGGTCTCCTGAATGGATTGAATTCCGCATGAGCCATGATGGAGCAAGCGAAGCAGCTGCGATGCTTGGCCTATCCAAAAAAACGTCACGCACCGAACTTTTGCGCATGAAGTCATCCGGAATCACAAAGGAGTTCAGCTCATGGGTGCAGGAAAACATCCTTGACTACGGGCATGAGGTAGAGGCGCTGGCTAGGCCAATCGTCGAGCGTCAGATAAGCAGCAAGCTATATCCGGTCGTGCTGTCTCGCGGACGCACTTCAGCTTCGTGCGATGGTCTTCGCATGTCGGGCACCAAAGGATGGGAGCATAAACAGTGGAATGAAACACTTGCTGCCGCAGTATCAGCGAAAGAATTGCCAGATGAATTTATGGCACAACCACAGCAATGCCTGATGGTATCCGGTGCAGAAAGTTGGATATTCACGGTATCAGACGGCACCGAAGAGCGCATGGTCAGCATGGATATATTGCCTGATCCTGTTTGGTTCGAGCGCATCCGCGCAGGATGGGAGCAATTCAACAAAGACCGAGAAAACTATCAGCACGTCGAGATTATCGAGAAGCCTGCTGCCGAAGCGATCCTGTCCCTTCCGGCCCTATTCGTCCACGCGAAGGGAGAAATCACAGACGACAATATGGCCGAGTTCGGAAAGGCGCTGGCGGCCTCGCTGGCAACAGTCCGCGCTACTAGCCTCGTAACTGATCAGGATTTCTCCAATGCTGAGGCTGCCGCCAAGTTATACCGCGAGACCGGCAAGAAGCTCATGCTCGCGAAGGAAGCGATGCTTGAGCAGACTCTGACCATAGGTGCGGCGGCGCGCATGATAGACGCATGGCACGAAGATTTACGCATCACCGCCCTAAAACTTGAAAAGGATGTCGAGAAGGAAAAGGAAGCGAAGAAGCTGGAGATCCTGAATGGTGCCAAGACGGCTTATTCCGAACACATCTCCGCGCTCGAAGCTTGGATCAAACCAATTCGTCTGAATATTCAGCAGCCAGACTTTGCCGGGGCGATGAAAGGCAAGCGTCTGGTGTCGGCATGGATGGATGCGGTCGATACTGCACTGGCCAACGGAAAGATTGCAGCTGATGCAGCAGCAAAGGACATTCTCGCCAAACTGACGTGGTGCAAAGAAACTTCCGCCGGGTTCGGTTTCCTGTTCAACGATCTTGCGCAAATTATCAGCAAGCCGATGGATGATTTTAAGCTGGTGATCACAACCCGCATAAAAGATCACCAAGTCGCCGAAGCAGAAAAGCTGGAAGCTGAGCGCGAAGTAATGCGCATTGAGGAAGAAGCCAAAGCCAAGGCCAAGATTGAGGCCGAAGCCGCCACTCGCGCAAAGTCAGAAGCAGAAGCCAAAGCAAAGGCGGATGAAGAAGAGCGCGCCAAAGCGGCTATAGAGGCTGCTGCAAAGCTCAAGGATGAGCAGGACGCAAAGCCTGCACCTATCGCCCTCCCGGTCGCTACATGGCCGTTCCCGTCACCGGCAACATTACCTGCTCAAGGAGAAGAAGCCGGAGCCATTACGCTTGCCGACGTGATGCACGCCGTCGCACCGGTATCCGTCGCCCAGGCAATTTCGCCGCGCCGCCCCAATCGCGCCGAACTGCTCGATGCTGTTGCAACCACTTTTGGCACAACCAATGAAGCCGCTTTGGACTGGATTCTGCAAGAGTTCCGTGGCGACATTCAGCACGAAGAAAGGAAGGTAGCATGAAAAAGCAATCTATAACTGCAATCAGGAACGCCAATGTAGTCGGCAACAACAGCAAGAGCTACAACGACAAGCACCCTGAAAATCCGGTATCGCTGCGCCCGATCCATGATGCGCTACTTAAAGCGCGACCACGCTGGATGCGCACGAAATTGCGCGCAATGGCGAACTGGAGCAGGCCAGCAATAGCGCGTGGCATTGCAGGCTACCTTACCAAGTAAATTATTTAACTCACAAAAGGAGCGAAGAGCATGAATCAGAAAACCGCAGCACAACAAGAAAGTGATGCTGGAACAGATGTCGGTGGTTTCATTCAAGACCTGGATGGAGGAGTGTTAGAGCGCAAGTTATCTCTGGCGCTTTCTCAGGTTGCGGCGGCGGTAATCGACAACGACCGCGTTGGAGATGTGACGCTTAAATTCAGTTTCAAGCGCATCCCCGGAACCACGCAAGTTCATTGCGCTCATCAACTCAGCTTCACGCGCCCTACTCTGAACGGAACAGCAGGCGAGAAAGAGGAGCGCGTAACGCCTCTGCATGTCGGCAAATATGGTCGCCTCTCACTTGCACCAGAAAATCAGATGAGCTTTCTGGACAAACAAACTGGCGAAGTAAAAAACAAATAAGTATCAACTAAATATAAGGATAAATCATGTTTGACGCAGACGTAATAAAAGAACTCTCAAAGGCTCAAGCAATTCAGGCTGCAAACGCGGCAATAGATCGTCAATCCACCGGCGCTATCGCACTACCTTCTGACCACAACATACACGACCTCGAAAAGTTCATGCCTACGCGCCGCCGTTTGCGTGGAGCAATGGTAACGAGCGTAATCGGCGACTTCGCAAGCTATGCGAAAAAAAATGCTGAACTCGGCGCGGCAATCTTCATCGAGCCGGAAAGCATGATTGCAACTGCCGTGCTTAATCTAGGTACGCAAGAAAAGCCAGGTCACGCAGACAACACAGCCAGGCTGGAGCAGAAGCGCACGGCTGCATATGAGTCGTTGCGCAAAATTGCTGACGGAAAGGGATACCCGCAATCCGCCATCGCGGAATTTCTTGAAGACTGGATAAACTTGATTGCGTGCCACAAGGACGGCGCTGATGTTCCGGCGAACAAGGCCATTGCGGCAGTGCGCAAGATCAGTATTGAAGCGCTGCGTAAGCTGGAAAGCGCCGAGCAGCAACTTAGCGCCAGCAGGAGCGCGTTTGAAAGTGTCACTGCATCTAGCACGGAGCCGCTTCCTACCGAGATTTGTTTTACTTGCGTGCCGTATAAGGACATAGCCGAGCGCACCTTTGTGATGCGCCTTGGGATTCTGACCGGCGCTGATAAGCCAGCCATCAATCTGCGCATTATCAAGATCGAAGAACACGAAGAGCAAATGGCAGAACAGTTCGCCGAGTGCATCGTAAATGCAATTGGAAATGACGACATCCCTGCGATGCTTGGCAAGTACGCCGTTAAATAACTCAATCCAGAACGAAAGGGATATTGTGAAAAACCTATTCATCACCGTACCAGAAACTACCCTACCAAGCGGCCTTGTCGTTCCCGCATTCCAGTATGGGCAGTTCGCTTGCAGCAAGGGAGCTGGAGGGAAAGCAGTTATCACCGAGGATGGCACACCGTGGGTGCGCATCAGCTTTGAAGAAGCAAAAGCGGCGTGCGTAGACATTGGCGGCCAGCTCGTCACTGAAAGACAGGAACTGGCGATCAGGCTTAATGCCGCCCAGCAGGATTGCAACTGGACTAAGGGGAAAGTGGGCGAAGGCAAGCTATTCCGTGGACTGCGCAAAGGAAATGTTTCGAGCGCACAGCCTGGTACGTTCCAATCACCCGATGCGAAGGAGCGCCGCTGGTTGACGCTATCGAATGGCGAGAAGGTTTGCGACCTAAACGGCAACGTATTTTCGTGGATTTTTGACGACGTGCAGGGCAATGACTTGGGATTGACCACCATCATCAAGGCGGATTCGCCAAGCCTGACCACTGCCCCCTACCCATCGCAAGAAAAAGGTATGGGCTGGCGGCCTGACGGAGAGCGGAACTGGTCTGGTCGTGCGCTCGTCCGGGGCGGCTGCTGGGGTTCCGGCTCGGATGCGGGCGTCTTCTATCTCGTCTACTTCGGGCCCGGCTATCGCCACGACCGCATCGGCTTCCGCTGCACCAAGAGTCTCTGATCTCGGGTCACGGGTCGCGGCGTAGCCGTGACCTAGAAAATTAACTAGGAACATCATGCAAGAAATACCGACACCAACAAACGACGAACTGACCAGGTTCAGCATCAGCGCCTTTAAGGGCATTGAGGCTGGACTCGGGCAGGCTGATCCGGTAGCTACCATCGCGCAGAAGCTGGAAGAGAAACACGCCGGCCACTTGATATTGGTGCAATCCGGTAATTTCCTCCATGGCTATGACCGCACGGCATACGCGCTGGCTACGCTGAAAAAGTACAAGCTCAAGCTCGTCGGGGCTGCAACCGAGCCGCATATTCGCATCGGATTTCCAGTCGGAAATTTCAAGCGCAGGTTGTGGACGGTAGTCGAAGAGTTCGGCATTCCATACGTCGTTGCGCTGGGAAACCAGGCAACCGGACACACAGTTTATGTATCCAGCCAGCCGACAGGTAACAATTCGGTACTGGAATCCGTTTCGACGAAAGTCATCCAAGATGTGATCGATGACCTCAAGCAACGCGGCGAGGTGAACAAGGCTGCTGCCACCCAACTGTTATCCAGCCCAGATGCCGCATGTTTCCAGCTCAAGGCCAAGGCGCAAGACCTGGACACGCAGCTCCTGCAAGACATTATCAAGATGCCGCGCGACTTGCGCACCACCTATGGCGAAAATCTACGCATCTGCATCGGTCGAATCATGCGCGGTGTTATGGCATACGGCCTTGAGGACAACAAACAGAAGCTACTCAAGTCTCTCTCCGCCGATATTGACCTGATCAAGCACTATCTCGCACAGGCTCAAAGGCTAGGCATACTTGCGCTCAACTTTGAGCACAGAGCGGGTCTAGCCGTTGAACTTGGCCGCTTGGTCGGCGGACTTATCCGTTCAACACAGGCACAGCCATGAACAACGAGGGGGATTTTCTGAAAGGTCTGGTAATGCGCTCGTCCGGGGCGGCTGCTGGGGTTCCGACTCGAATGCGGGCGTCTTCAATCTCAACAACTACGAGCCCAGCAATCGCAACGACAACATCGGCTTCCGCTGACCCAAGAAAAAACGGCCTAGACGCTGGGGATACCCACGGAAGGTCAACTCTTGGTCGAAAATCTCCCGGAGCGCAAGTTCCAAAAGCACGGCAACACGCCCAACCGGAAACCGCTGCGATGCCTACGGGTGGCGCAGTGGAATGCGGTAGTGACTTTCATCACCTAACCGGCCTGCCGAATCTGTTCGCGTGCTGGCTCAATACCCGCAAGAACAAATCTCACAATCTGCGCATCCAGCGATTCTCTGCTGATCCGCTGCGTCATCTGATCGCCATCCAGAAAAGACTGCGCGAGCGGGGCTACACCTTCGGCCCATACAAGACATTCACCGTGCGCGAGAAAAAATGGCGCGATGTGGTGGACGCTCCGATGAAAGACCGCATCGTCCACTGGATGCTCTACCGCTTCCTGCTGCCGATCTGGCAGCCGAAGTTCATCCACGATACCTACGGAAACCTGCCAGGCCGAGGCACCCATGCCGCCGTGCGCAGACTGGCGCAGTTCGCTCGTAGCGATAATGCCACTTGGGTATTGCAGCTCGACATCAGCAAATATTTCTACTCGGTCAATCACGCCCTACTCAAGGAGCGCGTGCTGCGCTACATCGGAGATCACGAACTGCGCGTGCTGCTGGTCAACCTAATCGACTCGTTCCAAACAGATAGCAGCTACGACCATCTGTTCGATGAATCCACGCTATATCGACAGACGGCAGCCAAGGGAATGCCCATCGGTAACCTGTCCAGCCAGCTATTCGCCAACATATTCCTGAACGACTTCGACCACTGGATCAAAGAAACCATGCGCGTCCGGCGTTACATCCGCTATGTGGACGACATGGTGATCCTGGGCGAGTCGCACGAAGAATTACAAACCCTATGCGCACAGATCACCGCCAAGCTGGCCAGCGACGGCCTGACCATCCATCCACACAAGATTCGACTTGCGCCGGCCAGCGCGGGAATTCCTTTCTTGGGTTATGTCGTCTGGCCGCAACATATTTCCGCCGGGCGCTACATCCGCAGCCGCTACCACCAGCGCCTACGTCAGCACGAATCAGGTGGGCGCGACCGCACCGACGCGCTGCGCTCGTATCGTGCAATGCTTAATCACACCGGATCAACACGATCAATTTCAATTAACCAAAATACCAAGGGGGAAGCAGCATGACCGACATCATCAAAGTAGTACGCCAGTTCACCGAAGCCATCGGATGCACCACAGACCGCTACAACGTGCGGCAGACGGCGCTGTATATCGGGTTGCAGACGGAAGAAATGTGCGAGAAGGTTGATGCACTGATTGAAGGAATATCTCTGGAACCTGATGCAGATGTTTCCGGAGTGATGCGACTGATGCACTTGCGCGACATTCTGCATGACGTTTCGCAGGGGATGAAGGTCGGAGAATTCGACAAGGCCGTTGAGCTTGCAGACCGCGCCGCCATGCTTGACGCAGATATCGACCTTGCCTGGGTAACCATTGGAAGCGCCCTATCTCAAGGTGCTGACGTGGAAGGCGCAGCCGGGGAAGTGGCGCGGGCGAATCTGGCAAAGCTGGTGGAATGTTCATGCGGGAACGGGAAGCATCATTTTAGCGATGAACGAGGATTGGTTGATTGCGGAGTTTGCAACGGCCTCGGCCTCGTCGCCATCAAGGACGCAAACGGCAAAGTGAAGAAGCCGGGCGGATGGACATCGCCGAATATCGCGCCATTCGTGTGCAAGGAATCTGCAAATGGCTGACCAGCGCAACGGCGGGATAGCTTGGACTGACGAGACATGGAACCCAGTGCGCGGCTGCACTCGCGTTTCCGCTGGCTGCATGAACTGCTATGCCGAGAGCATGGCCGCGCGGTTCTGCGGCGCTGGCCAGCCATACGAAGGCACGATCAATCCAGAAACGAAGCGCTGGAATGGGAACATCAAGCTGGTGCCGGAACATTTGCAAGACCCGCTTCGATGGAAGCGCCCGCGCATGGTGTTCGTGAACAGCATGTCCGACCTGTTTCACGAGAGCGTGCCGGATGAGTTTATCGACCAAGTGTTTGCGGTGATGGCGCTGGCGAAGCAGCACACGTTTCAGGTGCTCACGAAGAGGACGGAGCGGATGCTGGATTATCTACGGTTGAGCGCCGTCCGTGACAAGTGGGTACGTGCCGGTGATGCTTTCGCCGAATCGATGGAGCCACAGCGTTATGCCAACCTATCGCACATCGGCGATCCGGGCAATAAGGTAAGCGTGTTCACACAATTCCCCCTGCCGAATGTGTGGCTCGGCATTAGCGTCGAGAATCAGGAAGCCGCCGACGCGCGCATCCCGCTGTTGCTGCAAACGCCAGCAGCCGTTCACTGGATCAGTGTTGAGCCGATGCTCGGCGCGGTGTCATGCACTGTTCCTTTTGACGGGAACCGCGTTGATATGTTGCAACGTGAGTTCCCAGGGCACCCAAGGATAGACTGGGTTGTTTGTGGCGGTGAATCCGGCCCCAACGCTCGACCGATACATCCTGATTGGGCAAGAAGCCTGCGCGATCAGTGTGCAGAGGCTGGCGTACCGTTTCTGTTCAAGCAGTGGGGAGAGTGGGCACCGCATCAAGCGCGTGCTGGCGGCGATGAAGGCGGCGATTTGCGCCGTGGCCACGTCCGCTACCTGCAAGGAGACGGGCGAGAGCCGGATGGGCATTTCCGAAAAGGTGATGCAGCGGTCGCACGTATTGGAAAGAAAGCAGCCGGACGCCTGCTAGATGGCGTGCTGCATGACGGCTACCCGGAGAGGATAGCGTGAATGCAATTGATCTATTCGCTGGAGCTGGCGGTTTTTCGACCGGCGCAAAAATGGCCGGTGTTAAGGTTGTATGGGCGGCAAACCATTGGCAAGCTGCCGTGAATATTCATGCGGCCAACCATCCAGAAACTATCCATGCCTGCCAAGATTTGCATCAAGCTGACTGGAAGCAGATTCCTGCACATGATCTACTTATGGCATCACCTGCATGCCAAGGCCATAGCCGAGCGCGTGGAAAGGAGCGTCCGCACCATGATGCCCAGCGAAGCACGGCATGGGCAGTCGTAAGCGCTGCCGAATATCACCGGCCAGAATCATTCACGGTAGAGAACGTTCCTGAGTTCGCCAAGTGGTCGCTGTACCCGGCGTGGTGTTCTGCTATGGGTGCGCTTGGCTATGCTCTATCGCCCATGATTATTGATGCTGCCGATCATGGAGTTCCGCAGCACAGACGCCGCCTGTTTATCGTCGGAACGCGCAGCAAGCACCCTATCGAACTAAACCTGCCACGGCGCGAGCATGTCGGGTCGGCTGAAATCATAGACTTCAACGCCGGGCGATGGTCTTCAATTAACAAGGCCGGGCGCAGCGTGGCTACGCTTGCGCGCATATCGGAAGGGCGCAAAGTGCATGGCAGCAGATTCCTGACCGCCTATTACGGAAACGAGCGAGGTGGGCGTAGCCTGAGCCGCCCAGTTGGAACAATCACGACGCGCGACCGTTGGGCAGTTATAGATGGCGACCGCATGCGCATGCTATCGGTTGAAGAGTGCAGGAAGTTTATGGGGTTTCCTCATCATTACCTGCTTCCAGAACGAGCAAAGGACGCAATGCACATGCTGGGCAATGCAGTTGTACCGGTTGTGGCTTGCGATGTTATTGAAGCACTAAGGAGAGCAGTATGAGCGTGAACAAAGTGATTCTGATAGGCCGCCTGGGCAAAGACCCGGAAACACGCTACATGACCAACGGCGAAGCGGTGACCAACGCCACGCTTGCGACTTCCGAAACCTGGAAAGACAAGGCCGGTGAAAAACAGGAAAAGACAGAATGGCACAACCTGGTGTTCTACCGTCGGCTGGCGGAAGTGGCGGGAGAGTACCTGAAGAAGGGTTCTCAGGTCTACATCGAAGGTAAGTTGCAAACCCGAAAATATCAGACAAAAGAGGGCCAAGACCGTTACACCACCGAGATCATCGTAAACGAAATGCAGATGCTGAGCAGCAGGCAGCAAGGCGGCGATCACGAACAAGCTGAGCAGTCGCGCCCAGCTCCGGCAGCGAAGCCAGCAGGGAACGCGCGTCCAGATAATCCGCCTGCTCAAGGCGCTGGTGCGTTCGACAACTTCGATGACGATATTCCTTTTTAATTTCTACCATTTTGAGGACGCACCATGCCTGATATATCCATGTGCCAAGACACGCAATGCCCAAGCCGTGAAGAGTGCTACCGCTTCACGGCGAAACCGAGCGCGATTCAATCGTTCCAAGACTTCAACGAATTTCGCGCCGGACAGGATGTCTGCGAGGACTTCGTGCCGAATGGATGTTCGGCCACTCAGCAAGGAGAAATAGAATGAGGCAGCCAAAAGAAATTCCAACCGAACTCCAGCTTTGGGATGGTGACTATATCGCCGGAATATTGCAAATGAAACCCAAGTATTTCAAAGAGCATGTCGCCACTGCGCCAGGGTTCCCGCAGGCGATCCGGCTGCCGCTTGCTGGGGGTGGAAGATCGACGCCAAGGTGGATGGCAGATGAAGTGCTGACATGGATGCAGCGCCATCAGGAAAGACGTGCAGCATAGCGCAATAATTACGCAGTTTCACGTGAAACCCGCTTAAATACTAGCTTTCCAAGTCCTCTTCTGGGCACCACGTAAACAGCACTAAAGCCCCGTAGAATAAGCCCTTCGGGGCTTTTTTCATGCCACTTCCACGCTTTCACAATCCCTAGTATTTTCCACACTTTCCTACTTTAGCCTGTTATGATTTACGCAAATTTTACGCAAGAATTACGCAATGGCATCTTTCAGAAAATCAGAAACCGGGTGGCGCGCAGAAGTTTCCAAGCACGGAAAGCGTGCCTCCGCGACGTTTTCAACAAAGGCTGAAGCTCAATCCTGGGCTACCTCAATCGAGGCCGAGATAATAGCAGGGAAGCGCGGAGATGTACCGAATAAAACATTCGGCCAGCTCCTTGAGAAATACCGTGACGAGGTATCGCCAACCAAGAAGGGGGAGCGCTGGGAGCGGTTGCGCATCAACCTTATCATGCGGGACAAGATAGCCAAGGTGAAACTATCCGAACTCAAGCAGCCAGATTTCGCGTCGTGGCGGGATAGGCGGCTTGAATCTGTGACATCGTCAAGCGTGCGCCGGGAGTGGGTGCTACTGTCGTCTGCTTGCACCACTGCCATAAATGAATGGCACTGGCTGAAAGAACACCCGATGCGCGGCGTAAAGGTGCCGGCACACGGAAAGGCAAGGGACAGAATCGCAACACAGAATGAAATTGAGTTGCTATCCGTGGCGCTTGGCTACAGCAGGAATGAACCCCCAAGATCGGTGGGCGCGAGGGTCGGGGCGGCAATGCTATTCGCCATCGAATCAGCCATGCGCGCCGGTGAAATTGCAGCGCTGGACTGGCAGAACGTGCATATACAAAAGCGATACATGCATGTTGATAGTGGCAAGACGGACGCAGCCAGCCGGGACGTGCCGCTATCGGAAGAGGCGATCAGGCTGCTGCGGCAGATGGGAACCGAAAGCGTGGTGTTTAATTTATCCACCGCGCAGATAGACGCCAATTTCCGCAAGGCGAAGAAGATGGCGGAAGTCGAAGGGCTGACATTCCACGACCTGCGCCATACCGCGATTACTCGGCTGGCAAAGAAGCTCGACGTGCTAGCGCTGGCGCGTATGGTCGGGCACCGTGACCTAAAAATGTTGATGATATACTACAATGAGAGCGCAGAGAATCTGGCAAGCAGGCTTTGAAACCGCACTACGCCGCCTTGTCCTTCCGCGCCTTCTGCTTCTGGTCGAACACCTTGAGGAATCGGTCGTAGTATTCCTGCTCCTTCTGCTCGATCTCTTTCATCTGCTCACGCTTCTGCGCCAGCGGCATCTGATCATTCATTCTAATCTGGTCGATCAGGTCACGCTTCTTCGCGGCAGCCTTCCCCATATGGTCGGCGAATCTGGACAGTTGAATCAGGTCGTTGTCGGCATCACGAATTTCCTTCATCGCGCTGCCGTCGTGCCCCTTCTTCGCCATGGCAAAAGCGTCTGCTGCTTGCTTGGCTTCGTTGGTCGCTTCCCAGAACCGTGAGCGTGCGTCCGCCACACTAGGCTCGCGGACAAATACCCTGGCAATGGGTGTGCTGCGCAAGTCAGGCGCGACACCTTCAGTTGCACCATACGCAGCGCCGATTGAGTCAGTCACGAAGCGCCCGGCTCCGCCAGTCAGCGAAGATACCCAGAACTTCAGCGTCTCGGGAGACACATCAACTCCGCCAGGCTGGTACTTCGATCCGCCAGTGACTTCGTTCATCCATTCTGCTGCACCCGAGTACAGCGTGCCCTTGGTATTGCGGAACATATTTTGACTGTCCGGCTTGTTCTTGCTGTAGCTGGCCTTCTCCGGCTGAATCGGTGCGCCGAATGAGTTTTCATTTTCATGTGGGGCCAGCGCCATCTTCACCAGTGTCGGCGTCATCTGGAACAGGTTGGCTCCGTCCTTGCCGTCACCGGTGAACGGATCGCCCAGCGGGGTGGTGTTATCAACAATCGACTTGAGTACCTTTATCGCAGATTTCCAGCCACTCTCCCCATGCACGGCATCAGATATTGAGTTACCAAGGACATGGAACGGCGCGAACTCATACGGCACCGGTATCGTCCATTGCAGATCGCCAAACTTCAGGATCATGTTGTGATCCTTCACGTAGTCTGGAATGTTCTTCCATTTTCGTTCGTCGTCGTCATCACCACCGCGCCCCAGCTCGGCCAGCGCAAATGCTGCAAAGGCCAGCATCCCGGCCATTGCCTGCGCCTGCCCCTTGTGCTCAGATTTCAGCAACGATCCGAACATGCGTGCAGAACCTTGTACGGATGGGTTGAAGAATAGGTACAGCGAACCAGCCACGTTGCTGATCTCGCCCTTGCGGTTGAAATTCACCGTGGAGTTCTTTGCCGCCGATGCGGCCTTCTGTTCGGTATAACCGTTTTGCACCAGCGTCATGTAGGTAGCCAGGCGCAGAGCGTTCTCGGTGACGGCATTCAGATGTTCAATCAGCGTCAGGAAGTGGCCGACAACTGGGATCGCGCCAAACTTTGAGATTCCAGAACGCATCGCCGCCGAGGCATGAGCATAGACTTGGCCACGCCCTTCGGAAATCAGCTTCCCGTATACAGTACGGTACACATCCAGCGCTTTCATGCGCTCATACATGGCCGCGCGCGCGTCATTCCCTACCCGCTCAATATCGGACAAGTAGGCCGCCCCAGTATTGCCCCCGGCTGCGCGGTACTTCTGCACCCATGCGCTCTTGCGCGGGTCATTGCGCGCGATGAACAGTTCTTTGGCCGCCTTGCCGTAGTTCAGATAAATCTTCCCGGCCATTTTCACCCCCATGTCGCCGGTCAGATTGATTGTTCCGGCGATGAAGTCTCGGGTAGCGTTGCGAAAAATGAAGTCCGGCGAATATGCGGTGTAGACCTTAGATAGACCTATATTGATCGTGCGGGCAGCCGACAGCAGCATATTAAGCTGATCTACGCCCATATTGGTTGCCGCGCGCGCCAGCAACTCATCATTGAGCTGGATGCGGATGGTATGCCCAGCGACGTAGCCTTGAATCTCATTCTCGGCCAGCATCGGACTGGCTTGCATCACCACAATCGGGTCGCTGGTCTTGGCGATGGCGAAGTTCGACCGCGCCATGCCGCCGCCCTTGTTCTGCGACGACAGCGCGATAGCCTGGTTGATGAATGCCTTGGCGTCGTTCTCGGAACTGAATGAGCGCATCATCTTGCCTTTGTGCTGCACCTCAAAGACCGACTGATCCTTCAGCACTTGGCGCTTCTCGGGCTTGCCGACGGTGATCATGTCCGGCTCTTTGGCCTCAAGCGCAAACTGGATGATGCTCTTCACCGTGCGGTTATGCTCGACCTGGTATATTGCGCGCTCACGATCCATCAGCAAGTTCTCGATGATGTACTCACCACCCTCGCGCTCTCCATGCCCGAGGCGGCGCTTCTCTTTGCCGTTGACAGACAATCCCTTGCCGACACCTGGCTTCTTGCCGTCACCGCGCAGCGGCACCCAATGCTTGAATGTCGCCTTATAGGCATCGTACTGGTCGCGCGAAATCAGCCCTTCGCGCAGGCGCATGTCCAGCGTCTCATCGCCGATGGCGCGGAACTCGTCAGCCAGCTTCGTGAATTCGGCGAACTTCGGCATGGCTTGGAACTGCGCCAGCGTTACTTGAGCCTCTGCATCGGTGATTCCGTTGGCGGTGGCGTTCGCGTTCTGGTGAATTCCGCGCATCCGCGCGTTTGCTTCCGGGATGTGCTGCGCTTCAAGATAATCGGCAATCTGCTCCAGCGTGAACCCGGCTTTTGCTGCGCGCTCCAACAGTGGAGCCTCAACTTGGTCGCGGAAGTCCTGCGTCTGGTTGGCAATCTTCGCGTGCATCAGGTTTTCCACCTCATGCACGTTGGCCTTGTCGGTCAGCTTGACGCCTTTATGGTTGAGCCACGCCTGAAGAACCTTAAAGCGGTTCATCTTGTCCTGAACCTGGCGCTGGCGCGTCTGGAATTCAGTTTCTTCCGGGATGGAAGAATTGGCAGGCTGCGCTGCGGTGGTATTCAGATTAAGCGGATTGGTGACAGACGGTGCGTGGCTTGATAACGGCGCTTCAGATGATTCTAGTGCCGTGCTTGACGTTCCTGCATCGCCTGCACGATCTCCATGTAGGACATCTTTGCCAGGGCTTCTGGAGAAAAGCCCTTCAAGGTTTTCTGGGATGGATGAATCGCTCCAATGGAGAAGCTGCTCCAATATGCCGCTTCGCCCCCCGGATGCGCCTTTGCTATCCGCCGCCAGTAAGGATCGCAGCACCGTAACACGACGTGCTGTTTTCGTGCCAATTCCAAGGTCTTCGGCGTTACCTCCGTCTCTCTCTTGAACCAGCCGCGCGATGTCCGCGCCGGAGACAACTGTTCCGGTTTTGTCTTTGAATTGACTAGATTGGAAGTCATAATGAAAATCCTTTATGGATGGCGCTATTTCCTCTGCCGTCTCGATGAGAGTGTGGATCATCGCCTCCACTTTGTCAATGTCAGAGCCACGCCAATCTAGCGGTTCAACCCCATCTTCCGGCATCCCCCATACCTGTTGTTTGGCCGCATCCAAGTGGCGTGTCGTACCAAAGCGCAGTGCCGATGAAAGCATGTGATGGGTGCGCCTGATCACCGCTTCCGGGGATAGACCGAACGGGTCACCAATGAAGCGCTTGCCGGTGTTGAAAGCGTAGTTTCCGATAGCGGCATAGATTGCCCCTCCACCGCTGCCGGTTTCCAGTCTGCTTACATCGATCCATACTTCTCCGGCATCCGTCTCGTACACATAGAATGGCTTTCCATTAAGTGTCTTAAAGACATAGCGTCGATCCGCATGTGACTCGGTACGCTCATCCTGGCGGGTATCTTCTCCCATGAATTCTGCGCCATCAACAACATCCAGAATCGCACCGTCTATCGACTTGCTGGAAGTCTTTTTGTAAGCGAACACGGAATCGTTCTCGGAAGTCAGTTCTTCCAACGCCATACGGGCGAAAGATTCGGCGGATTGCTTGCCGCGCGATGCCAGAGCATAGCCTGGTTCGCCATACCCATCAGCTTGCTCCGTACCTTCCACTGCCCGGCGTGCCGCGTTAATCACGCTGCGCACATCGGCATCCGATACCGCGTCGATCTTCTTACCCATCACCACAGCCAGAACACGGCGGATCGTGTCGATCATGCGTTGCACAATGCCGCGCAATCCATCTTTGGCGATGCCTGTAGCCTTTACGCCGTAGCGGTCAATCAGCTCCTTCTCGCCATTGGTGAAGTAGGCCGCCGCCAGCTCCGCAATCGCCTCTTCGGTATGCGTTGCCTTGTCGAACGTCTCGCCGCGGTCAACCGCAATCGCACGCGCCAGCTTTGCTACGGTAGTGTTCTTCGCCAAGGTGTCGATATGCTCTGCCACCTTTGCATCCAGCATGCGCAGCCCGCCATGCCCGACAACCTCATGGATTGCGACCCACG
>Ga0209727_1000301_pt1 | contig 59239 bp, 99 predicted proteins | sample RifGroC1_FD_183995 | JGI IMG/M metagenome (GOLD analysis project Ga0209727, IMG submission 183995) | Groundwater microbial communities from Rifle, Colorado, USA - Groundwater C1 (SPAdes) (version 2) | ecosystem: Environmental > Aquatic > Deep subsurface > Groundwater | place: Rifle, Colorado... | reverse complement strand
CTTTGGTCTAACCTTGAGTCTAACCTTAAGTCTAACCTTGAGTCTAACCTTTGGTCTAACCTTGAGTCTAACCTTAAGTCTAACCTTGAGTCTAACCTTAAGTCTAACCTTGAGTCTAACCTTTGGTCTAACCTTGAGTCTAACCTTTGGTCTAACCTTGGGTCTAACCTTGAGTCTAACCTTTGGTCTAACCTTGAGCCGTTCTCTTATTATGGAAATATATCAGACTATAGATGGACAGCACTTTATGAATATATAAATGATAACTTATTCAAGGAATATAAAAATAAAGATTGGGATAATTGGAAAAAATTAATGAATTCTAATGTATATGATATGATTCAATTAGATGGATTAGTCATAGTAGTTAATATGCCAAATAAAATTAAAATGGATATAGATAATAATTTACACTCAGAAAATGATAGCGCTGTTAGTTGGAGAGATGGATATGAAGTATATTCTTTATGTGGTATAATTCTTGATAATGAATTGTATAATAAAATTATAAATAAACAATTTAGTTTAAAAGAATTACTTATTTTAGAAAATCAAGAACATAAAATGTTAGCCTTAAAATATGATCCAGAAAAATTGATCAAATCTCCAAGTGCTGAATTAATTAATAAAAATAAAGAAACAGAATTGTATTTAATTAAAAAAATATTTTCAACAAATGCTTGGTTTATTAAGTATAAAGATCCATCAACAAACAGGATTTATATCTCTGGTATTGATCCTAAAGTAGCAGAAGAAACAAGAGATGCAGAAAAATGTAGATTGTGGAAATTTCCACTATTATGGGATGCATATAATAATACTAAAAATTCTGATAAATTTTATACAGGATTAATAGAATCATAAATGATTAAATAACTGTTGACTTTATCACTGTTTATTGTTAAATTTGACATATTAAAACATAGGTTATTATAATGGATAGAAAATTAGCAACAATAGAAATAATTAAAGATATACGTCCAATAGAAAATGCAGATTCAATTGAAGTTGCAACTGTGCGCGGATGGCATGTTGTTGTAAAAAAAGGAGAATTTGGTGTTGGAGATTTATGTATATATTGTGAAATAGATTCTATATTACCTCCTAGACCCGAATTTGCTTTTTTAGAAAAAGTTCATTATAGAATTAAAACTATTAAACTCAGAGGATGTCTAAGCCAGGGAATTATATTTCCTATTACTATTTTAACTGATAGAGATTCTTATAAAGTTCCAATTGAAAAATATAGAGCTCTTATTGGAAATGATGTTACTGATGTTTTAAATATCACAAAATACGAACCTCCAACTTCAGCACAATTAGTAGGAAAGGTTAAAGGTAATTTTCCATCATTTGTTCCTAAAACAGATGTAGAACGGATCCAAAATATGCAATGGGTTCTAAATGAATATAAAGATGAATTATTTTATGTATCAGAAAAACTAGACGGAACATCCGCAACGTTCTATTACAACAATGGAATATTTGGTGTCTGTTCTAGAAATTTAGATTTAATTGAAACAGAAGATAATACTTATTGGAAGGTAGCAAGAGAATTAAGACTCGAAGAAAAAATGTCAGAATATTCTAGACTTTCAGGTGGATTTAACTTTGCACTTCAAGGAGAATTAGTGGGAGAAGGAATTCAAAAAAATAAATATAAATTAAAAGGACAGACTGTATTTTTCTTTTCTATATTCGATATTGATAAACAATTATTTTACAATTATAATAAATTTATATATGATATAAAATTTGAATTTGGGTTAAAAACTGTTCCTATTATTTCTGATGGTACTGGATTTAAATTACTTTCAACAATAGATGATATGTTGAAATTTTCTGAAGGAAAATCAATATTAAATCCTGATCAAGAAAGAGAAGGAATTGTAATAAAGCCTGAATATAATATTGTGCATCCAATATATGGAAATATTTCTTTTAAGGTTATCAATAATAAATATTTATTAAAAAATGAATAAGTGTTTGCTCAGTTAGCCAAACGGTTAAGCGCGCGACCGATACTCACGCAAAACGGCAGTTAACCCTTCTGTCTGATACACAGAATAAAGGTAAGTGGTTGAAAATACGGGTTCGAATCCCATACTGCCGACAATATAATTAGATGATAAACTGTTGACTTTGTATATTTTAAAAGATTATATTTACTTAAATTATTTATCAGAATTATGGTATCGGATCTCGAGTGACAGAGAAACTATCTCTTAAATAGTAAGGTGTGGGTTTAAGTCCCATCGATACCACGAAAACAAAAGAAAGGTTATATAATGGAAACAAATAATGTTTTTATAAGACATTTTGCAGTAAATTCAAAAAAATTTTCTATTGCTACTGTTGCAGGAGTATATAAACAGATAAATGGAATTTTAAATTTCGGTATATCTGCTTGTTCTAAAACAGATCAATATAACAGAAAACTTGGTAATAGAATTGCGACTGGAAGAGCAGAAAAAAATCCATTCAAAGTTGTTAATGTTGGTTTTGCTGAAAATAGAAAAGATTTATTAGAATACTTATATACTATATCTTCATCTAACATTGAACATTATATAAACAAACAATCTATTGTTCATAGAGGATTTACTGGTGTTTCTAAACGTGATGGGTGGGACTAATTAACAAAATTCTGCCGTAGTAGAGAATTGGAATATCAACCTTCTTCAAACGGAGGAGCTTGCGGGTTCGAGTCCCGCCTACGGTACAAAACAAAGATTATTAAATGAAAAACTTAGAAACAGACTGTTTAGGTCGATCAATAGGTGTTGGTGATGTTGTTGCAATGGAAAAAGAACTGGAAACAATGGTTCAGTGGGAATTTATTATGTACACGATTCTTCTAAAGCAGGTCTAAAGGTATACAAAATGAAAAAGAAAAAATTAGATATAAATAAAATTAACTGGGTTTGTGTAAAATGTGGTAGAAAATACGGTGAATGTGTTAAAGACCACATTGCAACCTTTCATGTTGGTAAATGTGATGTTTGTGGAAGTAAAACATCAGTTACTGAACCTAGAGATTTTGGTTATTTAAGAAATTTAAATACTCTGGTGTAACACAAGTGGATAAGTGTACAAGTTCCGTAAATTTGTAATGCGGGTTCGACTCCCGCCACCAGATCGATTAAACAAAATAGAGGTAAATTTAAATGAAACTATTTAGAAAAATTTTAGATCCAAAATCCAAAGGTAATAATAAAAAGTATATCGTAGAATTACTTTTAGAAACTGATGATCTTGGAAAGTTATATAAGCATAAAGCACAATATGATAGAATTGCAGATTATGAAGTAGCTCCAAAACCATTTATAGTTCCATAGAAATTTAAACAATATATATTATTACAAACAAATATTATAGGAGTACATAATGCAAGACGGTATGGCGAATTCAGGCACAGCAATAGATGAAGGTGGAAACATTTCATCTGAAATGACAGATAAAGTTGTTGTTACTGTAAAAGGTAATGATTATACTTATACTTATGAACAATTAGGAGTGACATTTGATTCTCCAGAAATAGAAGTGTTGTCAGCTGTTAATGGAATCCTAAGAGAAGCCGAATCAGTTTCTATTGAAGATTCTGAAGATCCGGGTAATTTTATTTATGGTGTTAGAAAATCAACTAATACAAGAATGACCTATGTTTATCCGAAAGATCCACTTGGTTAATTTTTAATCAAAATATTGAAAGGTTACTTATGACTACAAGAATAGTACAGTTACCAGAAATGGAAGCAGAAGATAGATTAAAAATCTATAACTTATTATTAAATGCCTGTACTCACTTATACTCCAAAAACAAATTCCAAGAAGAAAAGTTTAAAAACATTACTGAAACCTTTGTAAAATTAGCAAAGGAAGATCCTATCTTTATGGCTCATTTTACTGCCTGGGCAGCAAAACAAGATTCTAAAGACTTGAAAGTATTGGCAATATTCTTCAATGCTCTAAACGATGCAGATGGTTTGCCATTCTTCAAAGGTTCAAATAAAAATAAACCTAATTTTAGATATGTTAGTGCTGCGCTGTTACAGCAAATGAGTCCTCACTTAGCATTGAGAATATTGGAGTTAACAAGATATAAATTTGGTATTTCTAATACATTAAGTGATGGTGCACACTATCCATCATTCTTAAAAAACGCATTTAGAAAATACATCTTATATAGAGAAGCAAATCCTGATATGATTAGAGGTATTAAGAACAGTGGTTTAGGTAAGAAGTATATCAAGATGTACAAGATGCTTCACATGGCACCTACACTTGAAACTGCTTCTATATTAGGTTGGAAACAAAAGAACAGAGATATTAAATTAGAAAAAATAGATTTTACTGGTAAATCAGCAACTGAAATTACAAATGAAATCAAATCAAGAAAGATAAGTGCGTTAGTTGCCTTATCTGCATTGCCAGAGAATTCTATGAATGCTAAAATTGCAAAGGCATTGTTACAAAATGCAACCGGAAATCAAGCTATAATTTTACAAAATATGTTCAGAAGAAAAGGATTCTTAGAAATTCAGGATATAAGAGAATTGTTTGATACAAAAATAACTTCAGCTGGTACTGCAGTTGATAGAATTGATACATTATCTAAGAACTTAACAGATGAAGAAAAATCTGTTATGTCTAAAACTAGATCACGCGTAAGAAAAGAAATAGTTGGAGATATTGGTAAGATGTTTATGCACATTGATATATCAGGTTCTATGCAAGGAGCAATTAAATTTGCAAAAGAAAAAGCTTCTATTGTTGCAGAATGTGTTAAAGATCCTAAAACCAGTTTTGCATGGGGATTATTTGGTACCAATGGAAAGGTAATCCCTAATCCAGAAGCTTTCACTAAAGAAGATTTTCACGCTGCTTTGTATGGAGTACTTGCAAATGCTGGTTCAACAGATTGTTTGGCACTATATCCTCAAGCAAGAAAATTTGGCGCAGATGTAGATGTATATGTTACAGATCAGGAACATAATGTCGGTGTATTGGATTCTAAATTAAAAACTTATATTACCAGATATGGAAAACCAAATTCTGTAATTATAGTTACATTTGGTAGAAATCATTCTTTAAGAGATGCATTTGATAGAGAAGGTGTACCAACTGCAGAAATAACTCCTGAAGCCCTGATAGAAAGTGCGTTGGTTGCTCAAGCAGTTAAAAATGCAATTAGAGGTAAATTAGCTATAGTTGATGAGATATTAGATACTCCATTACCATTGTTGCCACGTTGGTATAGTGATAAATCACTAAATTCTGACTATCTAACAAGATTAGCTATTTAATAATGGTTTATATTTGACAGTAAAAAACAACTAGGGTATTTGCTGGAGAGGTTGTAGACTAAACAATGTCTGAAAAGTATAGCACTAGTTATGCAAACCAAATACCCACTGTCATTTAATTTTGAAAATAATATGAAAATGAATAAAACAATAATATATGGTATTGTAATAAATAATAAATTTTATTCTAACGACATGGAAGTACCTCTAAGGATAGAAAATGGTTTTTACTCAATAGATGTATCTTCAGATGAATATTTAGATTCAATACAACCTGCTGACATGATAGAGTTTGAAAAATATGTTAGGTTTCACCATGATAAAATGTTTTTTGCTAATGGGTATACTTTTAAAAATTCATTTATTCCTATGGATTTTTTGTGGTACCAAAGTCAAGGATTTAAAATCCCTATTAGAGTTATAGATTCAACAGCAGAAGATTGGACTTTAATTAAAGTATTGGTAATCCCATCAAAGAATATATTTTATTTTTATGGTGAACAGTTTAATATAGGTTTTAATTTAATTGACACTCTTTTATATGTAAAAGATTATTACTTAAGTCGTACCCCACTAACCAGGTTATACGGAGTGACTCCAGAGATGAAATTATTGTATAGTTTTCATCGTTTAGAGCAATTAAGATTAGAAGAAGTACTTAAAAATGCAAAATTGGCAGAATATAGAAAAACATTACAAGGAAGAGTTGAACATATTATTGAAGATGCTGATGGAAAATTTATAAAAATAGAAGCATATTCAAAGGGGTATAATGTAATTTGGAAAAGTGGTAGTTATGAAATTAATACATTTATGGATGAGAATTTTTCTATATTAGAAGCTGGATTCTGTATATCAGGTCACGATAGAAAACATACCCTAACTTCTATTACTCAATTAGTTGGAGAGTATTTAAAAGATGGTGAATCATTAAATATTACTAGGGAATAATGAAGTTAAAACTAGAAAATAGCTATTGGGTATTATCTTTTGTGGCTCTTATAGTGGCATTGGTAATATTATCTATCTGTACTATTAATTGGGAGTGGAATCCACCTTTAATTTTAATAAAAATTGATATTTTAATAATGGTAATTGCTTTTATTTTTTGGTCTATAGATGGAATAATTCGTTTTACTAGAGGAGATTGGTGATGTCAATAGATAAAAAGGATGATATATCTGTATTTCCAGGTACATCAGTAGTTGAACCTATCTTATTTATATTAATAGCTTTATTATTCATGTTTTTCTTTATCTGGGTTACAGGTGTTGTATATAATTGAATCTTCACCAACATTTATTCATTTTTTATCTAATGATGTTCTAGATTATATTATAAAATTATTTATTGTGTTATTTAAAATTATGGGTCATATAATATAATGTCTAACTTTAATCGTGAAGTCACTGCAACTATTATAGATGGTAAATTGTTTCATGTTTCCACTGAAAATAAATCAACAATATCTTATTTAGATTTTAATTTGATCTGGAAAAGATGGAAAAATGGCAAGTTTGAAAATATAACTATTATACATACTCATCCAGACGGGTTCTATATGAAATCAAATATAGACACTAATACTATTAAAGGGTGGGCTCTTGCATTAGGCGTTCCGATTATATTTATAATACTCACTAGACTTAGTAACAAGTATGATGAAATATCCTTATTAGCTAAAAAATATATTGTAAAATTAGATAAAAATAATGCTCCAGTTATATATGATGATAGTTATTTAGTAGATGTTAATAATGATAAATTATGTATATTATTAGATAAGTGTTCTAGAAAAACACTTTTTAAAAATTACTATTATAAGTTAATACAAAACTTAAATTCTAAAATTGATTTAGATAAAGAATTATTATGAAATTTGAAAATGTAATTGTATTTGGCCTAGGAGCAGTAGGTTCAAATATAATGTTAAACCTAATAAGAGATTTACCTAATTTAAATTATATAGGGGTAGATTATGATAAAGTTGAAGAAAGAAATATAGCTCCTGGAACTCAGCCATATTTGAAATCTCACATTGGAAAATATAAGACCCAATCTTTACAAATGCTGTGTTTAATAAATGCTAATAAGAAAATAGCCATAATTACTAATAAAATAGGACACTCAAGCGATATTTACTTATATGCAGAAAATACATTGGCAATAGATGCGTTTGATAATCTAGAATCTAGAAATTTAATAAAAGGTACCCACGTTGTGCACGTAGGGTTTTCACCTGAGATGACAGGTTCTGTCATTTGGGATCATATGTGGAAATCAGAGAAATCTAGTTCTAGTATTGGTGCCGACATTTGTACTATGCAAGGGGCAAGAAGTTTTATTATGGCACTAACTTCACTTGCTTCAATGGTAATTGTAGAATTTTATTACAAAGGTACTAAAGACAATTTATATTTTGACAAATATTTTAAATTGAAAAAACTAATTTGAGCACGAACTAATTTCAATCTATATATATTTATATAAGATTTTAAGTTCAAAATTATCTCTAAAATATTACTTACAAGCTATCCTGAAAACAGCAAACATAGTAATATTTACTTAGATAATTTTAATTTTTAGATCAGTTCTTCGAGACATTGTAGGTGGGAGCAGCTGCATACAAGTAGGCCTGGGATTCCTAACTGGCAACACCAGTAAGAACTGATTATTTTAATGATATTATAAATCGTCTCCAAACTTATACTTACAAACAAATACAATCTGGGGATAACCTGGAATGTAATACATATGGGTTCGAGTCCCAGCTGATTCACCTTGGTGAACCAGCAGTCAAATGGTAAAGACAGTAGAATGCTAATCTATAAGAGAAAGTATACCTTATTTAGACGATTTAATTTTTAAGATGTCTCTATATGAATTCACACAAGCAATAGCTCAATTGTTGAGCATTTTCTTATGAAAGAAAACGTTGTTGGTTCAAGTCCAACTTGCATACAAAACTGAATTTACAACTTAGACGTCTTAGTTTATTTTAAAAGTCTGTTGACTTTCACTCCCCTCTTTAGTATATTACTTATAAAAATTGAACAAAGGTGAAAAATTTGATACAATTTATTTTGATATATGGCCAGATATTTGTACTGGTAATTTAGACGACATTAAAATTTTGCATAATAAATTTAAGAATTTCTTAAATAGAAAGAATCTAAAATGTTGGATGGATAGTTGGTTGAATAAATATTTACAATATAAAAAGAAATCAGAGAATAGGAATTGTTGGTAAAATGAAAAAATTAACAGAATCTGAAATAAGAAAAATATTTAATTCTCATGGATTACATATAGGTAGAATAATATCTATGTCTAAAAGTGGATATCGAAAACACTTTCCTAATAATGTTGCTGTTTTTAATGCAAACGTAATATCTAAGTCTTATGGTAAGATTTGGTTTGGAGACTTAGATATAACTATTGATGATTCAGCATTAAAGAAAATAGCAGAAGAAATTGGAGAACCTTTATATGTGTTAAGAGAAATGGATGCTAGGTTTGAAAATGAGAACAAATCTATAAAAGAATTGATTCTCAAGGCAATCTGGAACACAACTAAAAAGTAATTCTAGGATCAAATTTCTATATTTATTTAATAATGCATGTGTGATATAATGATCATTATACTTGGTTGCCAGCCAAGAGATTCCAGTTTGATTCTGGACACATGTACTAAGGTTCGATTCCGATCAACTGCTCAAGTAACGAAGGTCATAATGGAAAATAAAAAGAGAAGCAATTCAGTATTTTGGACACTAGTATTTCTTGCTGTGATAGTAATTTTTGAAATTGTATTCTGGTTATTAAATTTGTTAAACTAAAAAAGAATAAATAAGTGTTAGAAAATATTGAACGTATTTTTATTTGTGGTGATATCCACGGCGAGTTAGAAATTTCTAAGTTAAATACAAGTTCATTTCCTGAACAAAAACAATTTAAGGATGATAATAACATTGTATTTCAGATTGGAGATTTTGGAATTATTTGGAAAAATGATCCTGATAATACAGAAAAACACTGGTTAAAATGGCTAGATAGTAAACCATGGTATACTTTATTTATATCAGGAAATCATGATAACCATGATCGATTAGATAAATATCCTGTAATTGATTTTTACGGTGGTAAAGCATCCCAAATATCAGAAAAAGTATATCATTTAAAAAGTGGATATGTATTTAATATTGCTAACAAAAAGTTTTTTGTATTTGGAGGCGCAGAGTCTGTAGATAAAGAATTGAGAATAGAAGGTAGAAGTTGGTGGAGACAAGAGATACCAGACTATAAAACTATGCAACTTGGTTTGAAAACCCTCGAAGACAATAATTGGACAGTTGATTATATGTTGACTCATACTTTGCCTCACAATTTTATTCATTTTTTAGATGAACATAGATTTGGCAGTAATGTTCAGTATAAGTATAATGATCCTGTTGCTAAATATTTAGATAATGTTTTTGATGTAATGAAAGGTGGTTACAAAAAACATTTCTGTGGGCATTTCCATATGGATAAAGAATTGCCTTATAATATACGAGTCTTATATAATGATATTGTTGAAATCTTTTAATAAAAATGTACATTTTTATTAAATCCCTATATTTATTATAAATAGGAGAATACATGAAGGACTATAGTAGTGTAATAAAAATAAGTTCTGGTGCTCATAGGAAAATAAAGAAGTATTGTAAGAACAATGCATTAAAAATTTATACATGGGCAGAAAAGATTCTCCTAGAAAAAATAGAGGAGAATAAAAATGTTAATTTACAAAACGACGAATCTAATTAATAATAAAATATACGTTGGACAACAAACTGATTTAAACATTTGTAATTATTATTTGGGTTCTGGAAAACTTTTAAACTATGCCATTAAAAAATATGGCAAAAAAAATTTTAAAAAAGAAGTTTTAGAAAGATGTGAAACAAAAGAACAATTGAATAAAAGAGAAAGATATTGGATTATAAAATTAAATTCTAGAAATCATAACATTGGTTATAATATTGCAGAAGGTGGAACTGGTGGTGCAACATATTCTAAAAATTCTCCAAACTATGAAGAAATTAGAATTAAAAAATCTAATAGCATGAAAGGGAAAAATAAAGGAAAACTTAATGGTTCTACAAGACCAGAGGTAAAAAAGAAAATAGCTAACAGTTTAAAAGGAAATATACCCTGGAACAAAGGAAAGCCTGGCTATAAACACAGAGCAGTAGTAACAGATTTACGAAGAAAAAATATGAGAAACGCTATGTTGGGCGTATGGAAAAAAAGAAAACTTTCAAATAATTATGACGAATTTAAAAGTAAAATATCTAATTCTCTTAAAATACGATATAAAGATCCTTCTATGATAGAAAAAGCTAGAAATTCACAATTAAATATTCCTAGAAAAAAATGTAAATATTGTAGTGTTATGGCTAAACCTGGAATGTTAAAGAGGTGGCACAATAACAACTGTAAATTTAAATAATATAGTAGAATTAGGTTATGATTAGTGAAATAAGAGATAGGTTATTTTATAATCCTAGACCTATAGTGATATGGAGAACAAAATTTCCAAGGTCATATGAAGTAAAAACACAGTTATATTCTTATAAGTCTAGTACTAGTATTAAAGAATTTGATAATAAATTATATGTTGATGAAACCTATGGATACCAATTTATAGTATCTGAGATCAATTATGCTAGATTATATGGAAACTGGGAAATAGCGTCTTATAATGAAGATGATAAGTTTGTATTGAAACTGATAGATACTAAAAGCAGACAATTTATTGAATTAATATTTCCTACTATAACAGATGGAATATGTTTTATAAATGAATTATATGCAGATAAAGAAGTTATGCAAATAGGAAGAGGTATTAATATAGAAAACATTACAAATAAAGATAAAAAGTTTGAACACGAATTAAAAGATCTTATTAAATTGATACCCAATCTTCTAATGTATTTATTAACAATTTTTTTAAGTCATAAGATATCAAAGAAAGGTAAAGAATATAAATGAAAGCATTATCAGTTTTAATTATGTTATTATTTGTAAGCACAGTGTATTCGCAACAAGTACTAATGAAATCTCAGCATTATAAAGAAGGTGATCTAATATTTTTGGAGGCAGTAAAAGACACTGTGCCTCCAGTGGTTGAGAGCTAAGACAGATAACAACTGAAATTACAGAAACTAGGGTATTGCTTTAGTTTTACTATTTAACAAATTATTAAAATGTGGAAAATTTATGTATTGGAAAAATAAAATAGAGAATTTTTATCATGATATTAAATGGTCAATAATAAATTTCTTTAAATATTTTAGAATTGTTTCTAAAATGCGTCCCTGGGATTATAAATATATTTTAATGATGATGAAATTTCAAATAAAAGACCTATGTGGTGGTATTGAAAAGTATGCTCATGAGATTGATGCTGATAGACTTCCAAGAATTGAAAAAATGAAAAGAGCTATAGAATTATTAAACAATAATATAGAAGATAATTATGCCGATAGATGTGGGTTTGAAGGTGACGCGTTTGAAATAATATGGGACGATATTAATGATGTTAAAGACAATGGTAATTCTGAACTTAAAATGGTGAAAAATCCTGGATTTGAAGATTATGATGAAGATGATGTACTTAAAAGGTCATATAAGATGAAAGAGAATGAGTGGAATGAATTGTTTAATATATTAAAAGATAATATGCAAGGTTGGTGGGATTGAACCATAGATGAATTTTAGGAAAATAGTACTTATAGTATAAAATATTAGTAATGATTGTATAATAGAAAGAATTTATGTATGGATATAATAAAAGACAATAAATTTTCTAATTTTATAATAAAGTGGAAAAAAACACTAGTCGTAGTTTCTGGTATAACTACTATAGTTGTCGGCATTCTTACTCAAGTTATAGATTTTTATAAAACAACTAGAATTGTAGCTCAAAATAATTTTTCATCTGCATCTCAGAAAAAAGAATTGACCCACAATGAAATGATGGATCTTATTAGAGGAGAAGAGTTAGAAACAAGAATAGAAATGAGTCGTTTATTGATGTTACTTAATTCTTCTAATAATAAAATAGAAATTCAAGACATGAATTTAGAACTTAGACCAAAACCATCAACGAGGTAACAATAATGAAAAGATTATTTATATTTATTTTTATATTTTTAACCACAGTAGGATTAGCACAGCAAAGTGGTGATATTATGTATTTTGCAGAAAGAGCAGACGGTAAAAGAGAGTACGGGTTATCAGATAGATTTACCACAGGTTCACTTTCTGTAATATGTAAATTAATAAAACCACCCTCAGAAAAACATATATTTGTTCAACTAGATAAGTATAATATGGAAGCTTATACATTTAATTATTATCAGAAATATGAATTTTGGCAAGACCCAAATAGAACATATTTATATTTTAATAATATTGTATTTAATAGTCCTGGGATCTATAGAGTATTTTTATTGAATGAGGCAAATAATACAATAACGAGTGCATTAGTAGAGATTGTAGAATTAAGATATTTACAGAATAAAACTAAAAAATAACGAATTTCAGTTTAACTGTTGACTTTAAAATTTTTAATTGTTATATTTATATATATATGAAAACATATTCAGTCAGAGTATTAAGAGAAGCAATTTATAGTTTAATAGACACTGATAAGTACATTAAATTTTCCGTTTATATTCATCCATTTATATCAGTATTTGGAAAAACAAATGGAAAAAAGATAGGTGGTCAACCTCAGAAACTAAAAGGAAAATTAGATCGAATATTAGGTACTCAGAGAGGTTTGGCAATAATATTTAAACAGTGTTGGTTTAATAGAAGAGCGTGTTCAAAAGAGACGTCACCAATATTATTAAAAGATATTAGATGGATTGATTCTCTGTTTGATGAGAAAAAATTAGAAGATATTTGTATTAATTTGACAAAAAAATTAAAAGCATCTAAAAATTAGAAGCATCTCAAGAACCTAGCTGATGTGGTTTATCAGAAACAGCGATATATGAAAAAATTGATCTGATAGATGCTTCTTTTTATTCAAAGTAAAAATAATTTTTGCTATATTTATTATTAATGGTGAACAGGCTGATATATAAATGAGGTGATATATTACACCTACGCCATGTCTAATCAGAAGTTTCACCATTGGAGTAAGACATCTATATTGAGCTTACCCAAATAGAAGGCATGGCGTTTTATAAAAATTTTAAATAAAATGGAAGAACCATCTCATTCTACAATCTAACATTTTAGGAAACATTATTTCCTGAATAAAGGAGACAATTGATGAATATATTTAAACGAATATTCAGACCAATTTGCTGCCGTATCGGAATACATAACTGGGAAACAATAAAATCGATAAAAGTATTATATTTAATTTTAAGGATCAAGTCACATACACCTATATTAGCAAAAATAGCTATGACTGATGTAGATTTAAATTTATTAGTCCTTGATAGAAAATGTAGAGAATGTGGTATAGAAGATTTAGAGATTGAGGTAACGAAACAAGTTTTAATAGATAAGATGATGAACAAATTGAAATTATAAATGAAGAAAAGCTAAAACACTATCTTAATATGCGAGAAGGTCCGGTGACCACTTTAGAAAATAGTTCGATTCTTTCTTCCGCGATTCAATATATTAAATATATGGATAACAAATGTTTATGTTGTGGAAAACCGGTTAAAAATAAGTATTGTAATACAAGTTGTTTAAACAGACATAGAAACCCCCTAAGAAAAAAGAAACAGACATTCTTAAATATAACATGTGTCTGTGAGAACTGTGGTAGCGAATTTACTTATATAACTAATAAAAAAGAAACTGATAAAGGATTTAAAAAGAGGTTTTGTTGTATTTCATGTGCAAATGTAAGACACCATTCTAAAGAAACAAGAGAAAAAATTTCTAAATCACTGTATGGGAAAAGAAAAAACAAACTTCCTAAAGATCCAATTAGAAAAATATGTATTGGGTGTGGTGATGAATTTTTAACTAGCAATAAAAAGAAAAAGTTTTGTAATAGAGTGTGTGGTGGTAAATATTTGAATAGTAATAACAATCCAAACTATAATATTTATCTTAGAAAACTGAGAGCAGCTGGAATAAAATCCGCAAAACGGAGAGTTTTAAGAAATAGAAATGAAATTTATTTTTATGAATTATGTAAGAAAAAATTTAAAGATGTTAAACACAATAAAAATATATTCAATGGCTGGGATGCAGATGTAATAATAGAAGATATTAAATATGCAATTTTATGGAATGGCAAGTGGCACTATGAAAAAATTACAAAAAATCATTCCGTAGAACAAGTACAAAATAGAGATAAAATTAAAATAGATGAAATTAAAAAAGCAGGTTATGTTCCATATGTTATAAAAGATATGGGAAGCTATGATGAGAAATTTGTAGATGAACAGTTTAGTATTTTTATTCATACGCAAGGAGGTCCGGTGACCCAGGGTGTCTCATAAGCATCTCGAGGTGGGATCGTCCCCCACCCTTGCAACTAAAATAAATTGGACATAAATGATAATATGTAAACAATCAATAATATTTTCATATTTAAGTACATTACCATTCTGGCAATTATTTATATTTGTATTTATTGTTACATTTTTATTAGATGTTTTTTATACAAAGTGGGTACAAAAAATAAATGAAATAAGTCCTAAATTAGCAGGTTTATTTTCAGTACTTATTACCATTTGTAGTGTTTCTGGATTTGGTAGTATTTTAGAAATAAATGACTTGTTGATTATACCAGCATTAATTGCTGCTTATTTTGGAACTTATATTCCGGTAAAACATAGACAATTTAAAGAAAGAAATAAATGACTCTTGAATTAGAACAAAAATTATTTGAAAAATATCCTAAAATCTTTAGACAAAAAGATTTAGATATGAAAGAAACTGCTATGTGTTGGGGTATAGAAACTAGAGATGGGTGGTATATGTTAATAGATAAATTGTGTAGATCTCTACAGTTTCATATAGACCACAATGGACATCCTCAAATAGAGGCCACTCAAGTGAAAGAAAAATTTGGTTCACTTAGGTTCTATACTAATGGAGAGGATGATTTTCAACATGGTTTAATAACCTTCGCAGAAACAATGTCTTCTCATATATGTGAAAAATGTGGTAGTGCTAAAGATGTATCTCAAAACGAAACAGGTTGGATACAAACGCTTTGTAAAAAATGTAAATAGAATCAAAAGAAAGAAAAACTAAATGAATTATGTTTGGAAAAAAGTAGATGGTACTAAAATAGAAAATTTAGGCAAATATATAAAGGATTATATTATAAAATTTCCTTCAGAATACGAATTATTTATAGGTACCGATTCTCAAAGAATAAGAAAAAGATTTACAGTATTATATGCAATGGTAATCTGTATTTATAGAAAAGGAAAGGGTGCACATATAATTTATTCTAAACATAAAAGAAATGATATTAAAGATAAGTTCACTAGATTAAGAACTGAAGTTGCATATTCAATTGAAATTGCAAATTACTTAACTGTTAATGATGTATTAACTGATTCATCTATAATGACGATACATATAGACTTATCTCCTAATATTAAATATGCTTCAAATACAGTCTATAAAGAAGCAATTGGTTGGATAACAGGTATGGGATATTTATGGAAAGCAAAACCTAACGCTCCGGCCGCTTCATATTGTTCCGACTACGTTGTTAAGAATGTGGTGTTCGAAGTAGAAAACAGTCCAATACCTCAATTATGCAGCTGATTGTAGTGTAAAAATAAAATTGTCTATATTTATATTAAAAGGAGATATAAATGTGGATCAGAACATGCACTAATCCTGATAATAATCCAGGATGTCTAAAATTAATTAATTATAAAACTACCATAGGTTTGAATAATGGAAACAGAATTAATTCTGTATGCCATAGTTGTAGAAATTACAAACCGAAAAATCATATAAGATTTATAAGAATTTGTTTCAGGTGTGGTAATGAGATAAATTATGGTGGTATTTATGCATACAAGAATGCAGAAAAAAATGAAACTTTATGTAATAAATGTACATTTCATGAGAAACTTGCAAAAAACTTACATAGTAAAGATGTAGCCAAAAAGATAAGTGATTCTCTAAAGGGAAATAAACCATGGAACACGGGATTAAAAGGAGTCCAGGTACCTTGGAATAAAGGTCTAACAATAGAAAAAGATTCAAGACTACTGCACTATTGGCGAGGTAAACATAGATCACCAGAAACTATACAAAAGATGTGCGATGGTAGAAAAAGACATTTTGAATTACACCTTGGGTAAATCATCTAAAGTAAGAATATCTAAATCACATAGATATTTATATGAAATTCTAAAAAAAAACAATATTCTAATGTGGAGATGGAATATTATCACAAAGGTTATTTCATAGATATTTTAGTAAATGGAATTTTAGCAATAGAAGTAGATGGAGCACATTGGCATAATAGTCCAACTGCTATAGAATATGATAAAAAGAGAGATTCTATTATTTCAGAAACATATAAAGTTTATAGGATTAATCCTGACAATTTAATTTGGATAGATTTAGAGAATATTTTAAATAAAATAAAATTATTAGTTGACGCGAACTGGATTTCAAAGAATAAGCATATTGAAGTTCAACCTGCAGTGGCTTAAATGATTGGGGTGTAGCGTAATTGGATTATCGCACTTGATTCTGAATCAAAAGATTTTGGGTTCGAGTCCCAACACCCCAGCGATTGCCCCTATAGTGTAATGGAATTAAGCATAAGAATTTCCTAAATTCTTGGACTAAGTTCAAATCTTAGTAGGGGTACTAATATTTAATAAAAACTGTGTACTTTCTAATAGAAATTTGTTATATTTATCAAACAATAAATAAAGGTTATGCAATTGAAGATTAAGAAAATATTAGATGAAATTGCTTCTGAAGGTTCGACAAACAGAAAAATGGCAATTCTTGCGAAGTATAAGAATAATGAATTACTTAAGAAAGTAATTTATCAAGCAAAATCTAAAAGAATAAAGTTTTATGTTAAACAAATTCCTCAATTTTTGACCAACAAAACAAATACAGTTTCTCTAGATTATGCAATAAGTCAACTAGAATATATTTCAAATAGAACAAAAACGGGTCATGAAGCTTTAAATCATCTTAGAGGTTTATTGGCTTCTATGGACATAGATGATGCTTATGTTTTAGAAAGAATAATTGATAGAGACCTTAAAATAGGAATGGGAACAACCAATATTAATAAGATATTTCCAGACCTAATTGAAAGAACCCCATATATGGGAGCAATTTCATTTGATGCAGATAGAGCTAAAAGTTTGTTTAAAGATGGTCCCTGCTTTAGTCAAGTAAAAATGGATGGAAGATATTGTAATGCTATTATTAGAGGTGGTGAAGTTGAAATGGAATCTCGTGGTGGTGAACCTACAGTTTTAAGTGGTTGTAAATTTGAAAAAGAACTTGAGAATTTAGATGACTGTATTTTAAACGGGGAAATTACAATGGATTCAATTGAAAGAAAGATAATTTTAGGTAAAAATGACCTAATTGAAGTTGATGATAAAGTGTATAATTATGATGAGTTTTTAAATAAATTTAGTTAACCATTGGAACTATAAATAAAAAGCATAATATTCCTTAGTTCATCTATATTTATATTAAAAGGAGAAATATTATGTTTATATGCTATTTAACAATTTATCATGGTGATCTGTTACCTCCATTTTATATAGGATCAACATCTTTAATTAACATAAAAAATGGATATAAAGGTTCAGTTGTATCTAAGAAATATAGTAAAATTTTTAAACAAGAAATTAAAAATAATAAAGATTTATTTGAGGTACTAATAATTTCAAAACATAAAACTCGTAAAGAAGCAATGATTGCCGAACTAGAAATTCAAAAGAAATTAAATGCAGTTAAATCAGAACCGTTTTTTAATGAGTCTTACGCAAGCATTGACAGAATGTTTGGAAGAAATGTAAAAGGTAAAAACAATCCTATGTATGGCAAAAAGCACTCAGAAGAAACTAAAAAGAAAATAGCCATTAAAGCTACAGGTAGAAAAGTTTCTGAGGAAACTAAACAAAAACATAGAGATGTAATAGTTAGTGAAGAAACTAGAAGAAAAATGGCTAACACACGTAGAGGTAAAAAGTTAACAGAAGAACAAAAGCATAAAATGTCTATTGCGCGTAAAGGTAAAAAACTTACAGAAGAACATAAGAAGAATATATCTGATGCACATCTAGGTAAAAAGTTTACAGAAGAACATAAAAAGAATATATCTAGAGGAGCCAAAAAAAGAAAACCTGTTTCAGAAGAAACTAGAAAAAAAATATCCATTGCAAAGAAAGGTAAAAAAGAAAAAAGTTTTCTATCAAGTGGAGAATGAACATAAGTAAAGCTAATAAAGGTAGAATTATGTCAGAGGAAGCAAAAGATAAGCTAAGTAAGGCTAAAACTGGGATGAAATATAAAATATTAACATGTCCACACTGTGGTAGAAGTGGCAGTGGTAATTTTAGAGGATATCATTTTAACAATTGTAAACAATATAATGAGAGTAATAGTGGAAAAAATTAAAAGCAAAAATATTAAACAGATTTTAATTAATGATAATAACGTTGAGATATTAATTAGTGATGGAATTCCCCGTTACGAATCTAATGGTATAATTGCTTCCTTAATTGATATTACTAAAAAACAGGACGATAGAGGTTCAGATAACACTCAAAAGAAAATTGATACCTTTGAAAATAAACATAAAATGGGTTATCAAGAAGCATTAGATAAAATCAGATATACATGCTGGGATGTTATTTCAGTCGACGAGTATTATAATAACAAAAGTGATGTTGTATATTTAAATAGATTTGATAATTTAACATATCTTATATCAGATCTCAAACTGGTTTCTCTAATTGAAGGTAAAATTGTAAAAACATATGAAGAAGCAATAGAACACTTTCAGGAATTATTAAATAAAGGTGAAGAAGGTACCATATTAAAATCACTTAAAGGAACCTGGAAAGATGGTAAACCTAAATGGCAAATAAAGATGAAATTAGAAATGGACATCGATCTTAAAATCGTTGGTTTCAACTATGGTACTGGTAAAAATTTAAAACTTATTTCATCATTAGCATGCGAAACATCTGATGGACAACTTAAAACACGTCCAACTGGTATTACTGAAAGTGATATGGAATATATTACAAATAACCAGAAGAAACTTTTAGGAACTGTTGTGGAAGTTAAGTGTAGTGGACTATCAAAGGATTCATTTGGTAATTATTCTCTACTTCATCCAGTATTTAAGATGTTGAGAGATGATAAAAAGATTGCTAATTCTTTAACTGAGGTTAAAGAAATAGAAAAAATGATCAAAGGATTAAAATAAAATGGTAAAAATGAAAAAAATACCTAAAATACAATTAATACCAATAGATTTAAATAAAGCTGATATTCGTAAAGAAGGTAATAATCATCCAGATATTAGAGAAAATATTTTATATTTAGCTAAAATAAGTGGTAAATGGTATTTAGATAGCTTTAGTCTTGAATGGTATGGTTGGAATTTTAATGGAGTATATGATGCCGGATATCAATTAACTTATGGACATAATCCTTATGAGGATGGTTGGCAAGAATTATATGAAATTTTAATAAATGGTAAAAATTTAAAATAAAATATATGTTAGAAATAAAGGGAAAATATAATACTGCACTTTTAATGACTGATTACCCAAAAGAAAGCTAAAGAATTTGATCTATGGATTGATAAGCATGGGTTAGAAGAGGCAAAGAGAAAAGAAGAAATCAGAATAGAAAAATGTAATGAAACTAAATTAATAAACAAATTAAAGAAAGAAGGGTAATAAAATTTCATATTTCTGTGTCGATGTGGAGAGTGATGGACCAATTTCAGGTAAATATTCAATGGTGTGTTTTGCAGCAGTAAAAGTTGTTACTAATATTGTTGACACATTTTTTGGAAAAACAAAACCTATTTCTAAAATTTGGTTACCTGAGTCATTAGCTATAAGTGGTGTTACAAGAGAAGAACATGAAAAATATCCTGAGGTAGTAGATACTATGGATGAATTTTATAAGTGGATCCAGAAGACTTCCATCGGTCGACCTATTTTTATTTCAGATAATAATGGATATGATTTTGCATGGATAAATTATTATTTTTATATGTACGCACCCCAAGGAAATAATCCGTTCGGTTGGTCCAGTAGAAGAATAGGAGATTTATACTGTGGCTTGGTAAAAGATAGTAGAGCTAGTTGGAACCATTTAAGAAAAACTAAACATGATCACAACCCATTGCACGACGCGATCGGCAATGCAGAAGCTTTATTAGCTATGAAAGAAATGGGATTAAAAATAGATTTTAAATAATTAGGAGAATATAATATGAGTCTTATAATATTAACAGATGATGAAGTTAAAGTCATTACTAAAGAAATGAATGACTGGTGGAATAACCTTTCTTGGGGTAATAAAAGTAACATCCATCGTACATTTAGTAGTTTAATTAAACAGGCGCAATGTGAACATAAGAATACTCACATAGGAAAAGATAAATCTGTATATTGTTTAGATTGTTCATATATCCTAGGTGAAATAAAATAGTAAAAAAGAAATTATTTCTATATATATTATTATAGCGGATAGTCCTCGCTATGTCTGAGGCTTCTTTGAAGATCAGAATACATTGTGGACTACAAATCACAATAAATAAAGGAGAAAAGCTATGAACAGCTTAATTAGAACAAACCCCAGTATTCCATCCAACTTTATCTCAAATTTTCTAGATGATGATTTCTTTATGCCTATGTCAAAGGTAATAGATGAATTTTTTAGAAAAGATGCAACATTTAGGGATATATTTGAACCCGAAATCTTCACAAAATCTAGTTATCCAAAAGCAGATGTACTAGAAACTAAAAATGAGATAACAATTATCTGTGAAATCCCAGGCCTTAAAAAAGATGATATAGAGATAAGCCTAAAGGAAAAAACAGATGTTGAAGGTTACTCAATCGTTGAGGTATCTGGAAACAAGCAACAGATAAAAGAAAAGGAAGATACAAGATACTTATATAGAGAATTAAAACATTCTCAGTTTTGTAGACCATTTTATATCAAGACAGATATTTCTGATTTTGAAACCACGTCTATAACATTTGAGGATTCTATTCTTAAGATTGTTATTCCTAAAAAACCAGAACAACCTAAGATTGAATCTAATACAACAAAGTTACGAATAAAATAATTGAATCAAATAAATAAAATCTCTATTGGAGATAAAAGTTATAGTATTCAAAGGGTTATAGTAAATGATGATAAATTTAGCCCTCCAAATAAGGGCTATTCTTATTTTTGTAAGGTATGGGGATATGATATTACAATAAAAGATAATCAAAATAATATACTTTTTTGTAATGAAATCACAGATGCTACTATAATCCCAGATGAGAATTCAGAATAAAAGGAAATCTGTCTATATTTATTTAAAATTACTTATAACAAAAAGGAGAAAATCATGCTTAAAATTATATTTTCATTGATAGCATTAGGTTTAGGAGCTGTTTTCGGTTTATTCTTTCGTGGTTCAGGATTAGAAATTGCAGTGGTTACTATTGCATCTTCAATCGCAGGAGCCTATGGAGTAACTAATTGGAGAAAAACCTATGATCTGGCAAAAGAATGGTTTAAATCAAAAACAATCATTGGTGCATTATCAGTAGCAGTACCAATATTAGCACTCGTTGTCATCCCATTATTTGGAGTGGTATTACCTGATTATGTTGTATATCTTTTAACTGCTTTAATTATAGGGGGCGGTGGTGCAACACTTTGGGGTATATTTGGTCTTCTTAAAACAGACCCTAAATAATTTCTCACACATTGACAGAATAAACAAGTGCAGGAAATCTGTACCTAAATTTAAAATTGTATTCGGAGAAATGCTTCCAATATATATTAATGAAACAACACAAACAATAATCTCGGAGGTTATAATGTCCTACACAGAAACAATTTTAAATTTTTTAACTAAAAGTGAAAAGAAAACTGGGAAACCAGCAGTATTTGATCGTACAGTTGCTGAGAAGAAATATCCTTGGTTGTTTCCTGAAGAAATCCATGGAAACGTAATGAGAACAGCACGTAAATTAGTTGGAGAAAAAATTCTTACTAGAGTTAACAGAGGAGAATTTAAATTATCTTCAAAAGGTAGAAAATTAGCCTTTTAATATTATAGAGATAAGTTAAGTTAATATAAAATGGGTTATTCTGTAGCCCATTTTTGTTATAAAATCCTAGTTAAATTATTTGGCTGTTCATTACTAATGAATATATCTGTTCAATGCAAGTGAACAATTGAATAAAACGGTTAACGAAAGAAATTTAGTTTATATTTATTATTAATGGTATATATTCAATATACTGATTTTTACCATTTGGTAGCGGGCGTAGGCATTTCTAAAAGTTCAAAAATAATTGGTAATATTTTGATTACTTCTTCAACTTTCCTATATATTATTAGTAAACGAGACTAAATTATGATGAAATCTAGACCTGTTAAGATAAACGAATCCGTGTATATTGAGGTAAGAAATTACTGTGACATAAATGCATTAAAAATTTCTCGTTGGATTAGTAAAGTATTATTGGAGAAATTAAATGAACGAAAAAACGTGGACGAGAGAATGTCCAAATCCAAAAAACAATCCTAAATGTAAAAAGTTTTTTAGGTATGGGTCTTGTTGTATAAGTTGCCGCAGTTATGGTATACCATTATCAGAAGAAACAAAGAGAAACATATCTAAATCTCTTAAAGGTAAGAAAAAATCTGCAGAAACTAGGTTAAAAATATCTAGGGCTAAACAAAATTTATCTGAAGAAACCAAAAGAAAAATGTCTAAGGCTAAAAAAGGTAAACACCATTCTGAGGAAACCAATAAAAAAATATCTGAGGCACATAAAGATAAACATCATTCTGAGGAAACAAAAAGAAAAATGAGATTAGCTGCTATTAAACGAATAGAAGAAAACAAATTAAACGGTAACCAACTGTGTCCTGCTTATAATTCAGTTGCCTGTGAAATTATTAATTGGATTAATATGTATTATGGCTATAATTTTCAACATACAGAAAATGGTGGAGAATTTCGTATACTAGAACTAGGTTACTGGGTAGACGGTTATGATAAGATTCGAAACGTGGTAATAGAATATTATGAGAAATTACATTATGATCGTGGCAATCTAAAACAAAAAGAATTAAAAAGAGAACAAGAAATTATCAAAAAATTAAAATGTTCGCTTATCAGAATAAATGCATATAATACAAATAATTTAACTATAGAAACGGTAGGATAATTACGGTTATTTCACAGACCCCTTTACGTGTGAGTATCACAGGTGGAAGTTGTGATTTTCCACAATATTACAGGTATCATGGGCCAGCATTAATAATTTCAACGGCAATTAATAGGTACATATATGTGATTGTAAAGGAGAGATTCAACTCCGAGGTGGGTGCTTATTATGAGAAATCAGAAATAGTTGAAAGCGCATCTAAATTAAATCATGAATTAATTCGAGAGACTGCAGATTTAGTAGGTTTAACTCATGGGTTTGATGTTTCAATTATGACTGATATTCCTACAAGTGGAAGTGGATTAGGTTCTAGTTCAGCTTTAACAGTTGGATTGTTACATGCGTTTTCGGTTTATAGTGGTAGAAATGTAAGTAATCAATGGCTAGCAGAAAATGCTTGCAAAATTGAAATAGATTTATTAAAGAAACCAATAGGTAAACAAGATCAATATATAGCAGCTTATGGTGGATTCAGAGCATTTTCGTTTTTAAAAGTAGAACATGATTATGATATTGATGAGGTGGTACCGCTAAAAATAAACCTATCAAATAATTTGAAAAGAGAATTAGAATCTAATCTAATGTTATATTTTACCAATAATACTAGAAATGCTTCTGATATTTTAACAGAACAAAAAAATAATATTAAAGATAAATTGCTTGAGTTAGATAAAATAAATGATATATCTAGAAATCTATATAAAGAATTAGTAATACATTGTACCATAGATAATGTTGGTGATGCATTGTTAAATAGTTGGAATGTTAAAAAACAATTAGCATCAAATATAAATAATTCAGAAATAGAAACTATTTTAGGAAAAGCAATGAATGCTGGAGCAACAGGTGGTAAAGTGAGCGGTGCAGGTGGAGGTGGATTTGTTTTGGTTTTTTGTAAACCAGAAAGTCAGTCAGCAGTAAGAAAGACACTTAGCGATTATTATGAGTTTCCATTTAGATTTGAAGAACATGGATCGAAAATAATTTTAAATTTACCAATTCAAACTATAAAATAACAAATATAGAAGGAAGAACATAATTGATAAAAATTATATTTTGGATATTAATATTTATAAATCTAGTAACTATTATTTTATCTATAGTTAGTCCCACATTTAGAACAATTGTTTATTATATGTTTAAGAAATTGGGGATAAAATGATAGAATTTGGTTTGACAGTAATAGTGTTACAGTTATTAGTTATAATACTTATTCTTCGGAGAATAGAGGACAAATGAACTGGAAATTAATAAAAGATAAGTATCCAAAGGCATATTCCTTTTTAACAAAGAATGGTAGTTATTCTATTCATAGTAATGGATTGTTTGAGTGGGTTGAAGAATATTCTTATCTTTATCCATTAAGAGACCTCTACGATTTCTTTGATGAAAATGGTATAATAATTGGAATAGAATTTTCACCAGGTAATAAAGTTCTACCTTCTGATATTATAATATTCTATTATGATTTTTGGATAGATGGTATACCTGCATTTGAAAGTAAAGGTTATTTCAATGCTCGGATCGAAGCAGAAGAAGCAGCATTTTTAAAAGGATTTGAGGTCTTAGAAAATAAGTTGGAGAAAAATGAAAAAATTTAGAGTTTGGTGAAAAGATTTTAGTGAATGGGAAAAAATTATATTTTATTAGGCCAAAATGGAAATATATTCCTTTTGGGTAAAAATAAATTATTGGTACCACTTAAACCAAAACATAATTATAGTTTTAGAATTATGGAAGACGAAACAAAACCTAATGAATTACATTTCAGTAGTTACCAAACTAAACTGAGAGAAGTATTTAACTCTTTGATTGTAAGTAATATTGATAACTTGGTAGAGGTCATCTGGGATGCTTATATTATGAATAAGAACATATTTATATGTGGTAATGGTGGGTCTTCTTCGAACGCAAGTCATTTTGCACAAGATTTAATTAAAGGTACCACTCCAACATATCATGGTTTAAGAGATTATGATAATAAATCCATTAGAGCAATATCCTTGTGTGATAATATTTCATTCATTACGGCAACTTCAAACGATGATGGGTATGAATATATATTTGTTAACCAGTTAAAGGTGTTCGCAAACCCATTTGAAGATGTTCTTATTGCAATATCAGGAAGTGGTAACTCCTCTAATATATTAAAAGCAGTTCAGTGGGCAACACAGAGTAGAATTAAAGTAATAGGTATTACTGGATTCGATGGTGGTGAATTAAAGAAGAAAGCTGAATTTAATGTACATGTTCCATTAGATGATATGTGTATGACAGAAGCAATTCATTCTATTATATTCCATTATGTGGTAGAAAAAATAAAAGAAAAACGAATTAAACAATCACTCATGAGTGAATAAAGATGGATTTGAATCGGATACTTTTTCTTTTAAAGGATAAATATCCTAGGTATGATATTTTGTTTAGGAAAACTAAACAAGATCTTATAGGGTTATTTGTAGAGGAAAAGAAGTTATTTGAATTCAATCCAGAATTAATAACAGGTGACTTATCTTTCTTAGAATCAAATCCTGATTATGAGAAAATAATATTTAAAGTATTTGATGATAAAGTTATTCCATTTGATAAAGTTAGATCACGTGGAATAAGAAGAGGTTTAGGTTCAAAAGGACTATCCCTACAACAAGTTCAAGATGCTGTACATAATACTAAATCAAATGATGCAGCAGCAAGGTGGGCAAGGGTTGGCTATAGAACATGGAAAAAATATTCATCTAGATATTTTCATGAAGATGGTAGATCATATTTTGAAGAGCATTTAAATATAAGAGGTTTAGGAGTCAGTAGACCAAAGGGATTCATACAGTTGGGTCCTGAAAAAGTATTTAGTTCTAGTGCATTAAAGTTTCCTGAATGGAAATTTAGAAGACGTTTAATAAAATATGGGTATATGATTGAAAAATGTTATTTATGTGGATTATCAGAGCATAGGTTTGGAGATGAAAGAATGCCATTATTATTAGATTATTTAGATGGTAATAAACAAAATCGAGTACCTGAAAATTTAAGATTGTTATGTTATAATTGCTATTTCTATAATGTTGGTGATTTATTCTGGAAAACACCAAATAGTCCATCTAGTAAAAAATTAGAGAAACAGCTTAAGCAGCTAAATTGTATTGGAATATCCAAATAAAATCTAAAGGGAAAATATATGTCGTGTGGAGTTTATATTAGAAAACCATTTTCAGAAAAAACTATACAGAAAATGTCTGAGTCGAAGAAGGGTAAAAATCATCCAAACTTTGGCAAACATTTATCAGAGGAAACTAAGAAAAAATTATCTGAGGCACGAAAAGGTAAACGCTTATCAGAAGAAACTAAGAAAAAGATGTCCGAGGCAAAGAAAGGTAAAGTTTTTTCAGAAGAAACAAAACAAAAAATATCTAGGACATGTAAAGGAAAACCACTCTCAGAAGAAACTAAACAAAATATATCGAAGGGAAGCAAAGGGAAACGCCTTTCAGAAGAACATAGAAAAAGTATATCTAAGGCACGCAAAGGAAAACAGCACTCAGAAGAAACAAAACAAAAAATGAGACTATCAGCTATTAAAAGAATAGAACAAAACAACCTAGATGGTAACCAACTGTGTCCTGCTTATAATCCGAAATCAATTCCTATCATAGAAGAATATGGTAAAGCTAATGGTTATTCATTCCAATATGCAGAGAATGGTGGAGAGCATTTTATAAAAGACTTAGGTTACTGGGTAGATGTGTATGATAAGACTAAAAACGTTGTTGTAGAATATTATGAAAGAGCTCATAAAAATAAAGTTGATAGAGATGAAATAAGAAAACAAGAAATAATAAATCATTTAAATTGTGAATTTATAGAAATTAGAGAATAAAAATAAAAAAATTCATATTTATATAAATAATGGATCTAACAAATTAAAAAGAGAATAAATAAACTCTATATATATTAAATATATTAGGAGAATAATTATGACTACATCTCAGATGTTCCAAGAAACGGTTACTAATGTGCGTACCCGATATTATCTATCTACGCCCATATTCTGGCGAAAATTAGGAGATGGTTTGTTAGGTGTATCTACTTTTTTAACAGGTGCAGCTATTTTGAGTGATTACAAGTGGGCTGCAATTGCGTGCCTTGCAGTAGGAACTATTGGAAAATTTTTAACCAATTTCTTTAAAGAAGAAAATGATAAGAACGATGCTAAATGATAATATATAAAACTACAAATACTGTAAATAATAAAATTTATATAGGTAAAGATTCTTATAACAATCCAAAATATATAGGATCAGGAAAATTGTTATGGAAAGCTATAAACAAATATGGGAAAAAAGCTTTCATAAAAGAAATTATAGAAAGATGTTCTACTCAAACAGAATTAAATGAAAAAGAAATATATTGGATTGATCATTATGATTCTACAAACCGTTCTCTAGGATATAATATAAGTTTAGGTGGAAGAGGAGGTAACTATGGAGTAAAATTCTCAGAGAAAACAAAGAAAAAAATGTCAAACTCACAGAAAGGCAAACACAGTAAACAATTTTCAGAAGAACATAAACAAAATATATCGAACTCTCTTAAAGGAAAAATTGGTGCATGCAAGGGAAAAAGTTTAAAACCATTAACAGAACAGCATAAGCAAAATATATCAAATGCCCTAAAAGGTAAAACATGGGAAGACAAATATGGTAAAGAAAGATCATTGGAGCTTAAAGAAAATTTATCTAAAATTAGAACAAATATAAAATATTCTGAAGAAGCTAGAAAAAATATGTCTATTGGTCATACTGGAAAAAAGTTTAGCTCTGATACAAAATATAAAATGAGGATTGCAAAACTAAATGTACCAAAGTCTGAAGAAGCTAAATATAATATGAGGAAACGATGGGCTAATTTAGAAGAAAGAGAAAAACAGTCTGATAGAATAAAACTATCGTGGGAGAAAAGACATAATGTCCATTAGAATAAATATTAAAATCGGAGATATTATACTGACAGGCAAATGGAGAAACAAAAAAACTGAAATCAAATCAATCGACTATGATTCGACAGGGATCCCGTTAGTTAATGGTAAATCAATTGTTAATTTCAAATTTCCAAAAAAAGAAACAAAAACAGAGACAATTATAAAACTTAAAAATTTGTTGCATTAAATCTTTAAAAAGAAAAATGGGTAAAAAAACCACAAGAGAACTTCTAGGACCATTTACATCTGATTATTTTGTTGACCTGAGAAGTAAATATCTTGGTCATGAATCACCTAATAAAATTTTATTAAATATAGAACAACATGACAAACGAAGGTATTCTTTATACAAAAATGATTTAGTTATCCTTAAACTATTCGAACATATTGGTATATATAATAAGTATGCCGTAGATATTGGTTGTGGCATCAATGACTCAGGTGATTCTAATACCTATTTATTTGAATATGAGCATGGGTTTAAGAGGACTATAATAGATAAAAAACTTAACGATTTTATTTCAAGAGAAAATGCGGTTACTTTATTAGAAAAATATAATACACCAAAAGAATTTGATGTGCTTTCTATTGATATAGATGGTGTTAATTTTTATATTTTAAATGAAATATTAAAAAATGGTTATAAACCCAACATTGTTACATTAGAAATAAATTCTCATCTTCCACCTGATAAGGATATGATTATAGACTATGATCCTAAATTTGCATTCTTTGGTTATTTATATTACGGCGCAAACGTTTTAGCATATACCAGATTAATGAATTATTTTGATTATTCACTAATTCACGTTTGTACATCAAACGGCATATATTTACAGAATCGTTTTATTAAAGAAGTTGATGATTTACCAATAGAAAAAGACTTAATAAACAATCCAGAAGCACATTTTATTATACCTGATAGAACCTGGTATAACCCATGTGTTGAAGATAGAGTGTGGTTAGAAAGTAAAGATATTATAGACAATTAAACATTGGAGAAATTAAATGGCAGACGACATAGGAACAGAATTAAAGAAACCTATATTGACAGAGGATTCTAAAACTATGTTAACAGAAAGTGTTACATTTGCAGATGAATTAGTAGGTTTAATAGCTAAATATAAAATAGATATTAAAATAGGTATACCAAATTTTATATTAACTAATCATCTAGTTTCATACTTAAGTAATTTACAAGAGACTATGTTTTTGATAAAACAGTATAATAAATTTCCTAAACCTAAACCAGATGCTTCCGTTTAGAATTTCTTACCAAAACACTAAATTATAAAGGAAAACTGTTGACTTTGTAGCTAAAATTGGTTATATTTATTTATCATAAAATATAAGAAAAATAATGAATAGATATGAATTTACATATTACGGCTTTATCCCGATTTATAATGATTTTGATCAAGAATGGGTAATTATTGAGGCCAATTCAGAATTTGAAGCAAGAGTAAAACTCAAAAAACGAAAAATTATAGCTTCTGAAATTCCCACTTTAGTATCAATAAATGGAAAAAAAATTAAAACTATAGAATCTGAGAGTTTACTCAAGGATTAAAAATGAATAAATTTAAAGAATTTAAAAACTATGTTCCTGTAAAATCTAATATAGATATGGAAATAAAGCATATTTATCGTGATGCAGTCGAACTCAGGAAACTCGTAAATAGTGAATCTGATGCTGAATTCTTTTGGTATGGTTTAATAGAAAGATTGTCATTTTATACAAAAACAGATAGTTTATGTATTGAGGTAAAAGAAACTATAAATTTGGCTGCTGAAACATTTGATAAGATAACTTCTGAGCTTACTGCCAAAGGAAAGCTATCAAATGGATATATAGATGAATTGATTGTGAGATATTTCTTTTTGAGGTCTTCTGATAAAGCATTAAAATATATTAAAACTAATTTTAACAAATTACAAAATAATTATATAATAACGTACTTAGAAGTTACAAATAATGAACAAAAATGATAAAACATTGATAGAATGTACAGCGATGTTGGAAATAATAGGAGAAGAAGAAAAGGTTATGAGTAAAGCTCTTGAAACTCATAAAAAATTTGATAAAGTTCTATATGCTCTCTTGAATTACAGGGATAAGAAATTAGCTGAGATTAAAGAAACTGTTGAAAAAATAAGAAAAGAATCAAATTTCGGTACTAAATAATGAATAAAAGAGAACAATGATCCGCACACTGCTTAGATTAACCCAAGTATTTGCGTTGATCATATTGTTGTCTATAATATACAAATGTTTAGGTGATAGTATGAGTTCAAACCAAGATTCACTCTCAAAAGAATAAACTAGTTGGATTTCTCGAGAAATCCATGAATAAGAATACCAATTTGGGAAGAATTAAAAACTTCCCAACGAGGTACTATTAAGAAAGATTAATATGAATAAATCTAATATAGATACATTATTTGATAAATATAAATCACAATATATATATTATACACCATTATTTCCAGATGGTGCAATGAATAAAGAACAATTTACTAAAGCAATAACTGAACTAATTAGCCAACTTCTTAAAGCGGAAGATGAGACTACAAATATTGACAAAATCTTAAAATTTTATAACAAAATCCTAAAATAAAAATCTAAATAGATATTGTAGAATTTCAATAGTGTATTGATATTACCTTGATATTAATATGATATTAATGTGATATCACTATGATATCATACAAGATGAAGAAATTCTACTCTAAAACGAGAACGCCTGCAGTCCTTCGCTACCAGCAGCTACCAGCAGCTGCATGAGCTAGCCTTTACTAGTTCTCTCTGAGCTAAGCAGTAAAGTTTATGCAGCCAATGGTTGTCAGCCTTAAAAATAGTTAATTGGTCATATTAAAAATTTAACAATATCAAGGAGTAACATTATATAAATGCCCATGCTGCAAAAAATGGGACAAAGCAGTACGACTTATTGCCTGCGCACCATCAAGTAAAACGAATGTAAATGTGACGCATTGAATCGCGCATAGTAATGGTTTGTCCGCCTTAATAAAATTATCAAGTATTTCTGGCGTGCCATCAAAGGAAATGAACTAAAATTTAATTAGTAATATTAATTTTATGTCATTACTTACGCTGGTACACCCGGGTATACGATTTATAATAGAACTGATTAGGTTAACCTAAGAGCGCTTAAACTAAATTTTAGACTAAATTTTAGATTAAGTTTGCATATACAGCTACTAAAATTTAGAATTGTTTCCGGTTATATTCATATTATAGTATAAAACCAACTTTGTTACCGGTTACCGCTACGAACCGCATCAAAACAATAATATGTGACATTATGTCATGCAGTATGACACCGGTCCGGACGGTCCGGACTTCCCTATAATATATGGGAATACTGTTGACTATATCGATGGAATTTTATATATGTACTTAAACTTAAAATTTTACAATAAATCTGTTGACTATATCGATGGAATTTTATATATGTACTTAAACTTAAAATTTTACAATAAATCTGTTGACTATATCGATGGAATTTCATATATTTACTTAATTTTACAATAAACCTGTAGATTAATTCATATGAAAACAACCAAAAAAGTTACTTATTTTCAAATAGACCTAATGGATCCATTAGCACGACCTAAGAAGAAATTTTGTACCCACACCGATAGGAAATTATGAACTTAAAAAATAAATTAAATAATTATTCACAAATTAAAATAAGCCGAAGATAAAAATAATTCGCTTTGATTAGCGAGCTATATTTTTGGCGGTGGTAAGGAGAAAAAATGATAGTGCCAATTTTTATGCCGATGAGACTCATTGACCCACCTAAATGCCCGAAGTGTAGAAGAGATGAAAACATAAAAAAAGTTTGCCGACACTGTGGACATGAATACAAATACGAACCGACTACTTGGTATAAAAAAATAATTTTTACTAGTGTAATAGTTTTAATTTTATGGGTGGGCATAACAATAGCCTTGTGGTTACTGGAAAATTTAGTGGGAGATAATAAAACGCTTTGGGAACAAATAAAACTGGAGTGGGAATGGATTTCATTATTGAAGTTTTGGTAGCCGCCAAATAAATATAACAACGACGTTGCCGATAAAACGCAATGGATAAAATTTATAAATTAAACATTGGAGAACAAAATGAATTACTTAAAAACAAAATTAATCGTACTAATATTAGTTGCCGTTTTGATTGGCTTGTTAGGCGGTTGCGGACAAAAAGAAAAAATTATAAAGGAAAATATAATGATTACTAAAGAACAGAAAGAATTAATGGATTCAGTCATCGAGAGGGCTAATAAAGACAAATGGAAAGATATTGTAACACCAACCCAATATTTAGAAAAGAAAGCAGAAGATGGCTCGCCAAATACACTTTGTGGCACACTTGTTATCCCTCGATATGATAAGCCGAAAATTTATTATAATGAAATTACGAAAGAATATCGGGTATATCTTCCCGCAACAATAAGCACAAAGTATATGCAAACATGGACGACAGTAAATTTATCAATGATTGGGGAAAGAAACGAAATAGTCCATAGTTTAGAAAGTGCTAATAACTTAGTTGATAAATGGTATGAAGAACAATATGCCAAATTTAAGAAAGATGAAGAATTAGAGAAAATACATGCAGCGTGGAGGGAAATACAATAGCAATCCGCCTAACATCGTTGCGGTTAAACTGCTGCGGAAATAAAAATAAAAGAGACCGTACATGACAAAAACTGAACTAAGTACAGTTAAAGTCGGGATCATACCTGCGCCCATAGTTATAAGGAAAAAAGATTTTGCCCAGAATGTAGAGAGAGATTAACAAAAGAAAAAGGTACAATTATTTGATATTTTTATGAAAAAGAAACTTATTAAAGTGAAAGTTATAACTAGTGACTACATAAAAGCGAAAAACAGAGTACTCAAAAAATACCCTAATGCAAGACCGGTATGGGTATTAATAGGATGGACTATTTGGGCTACAACTAAGAGTGGTTATAACCGTATTTCTAATGGGTGTGAAAAAGTTAAGCATGCTTGGATGCATGCTGCTAAGGAAATTTCTCTACTAAGAGAAACCTCGAGGGTATACCGTAATAAAAATAATATATAGAAAGATATAATATATAACAGCTAAAGATTTACCAATGGCTCCTAAAGGTACTCCTGTAATTGTAAAGCAGCAAGAAGCAGGAATTAATCCACAATGTAAATTTTACGCAGGAATATATGGCCAATATAATCTTGAAGTGATTTTATTTCATCAGGATGGATCGAAGAAAAGAAACCTAAAATTGTATATATATAAACCTGTATATAAGTGGCGCCGTGGTCGATTTTATGAATCTTATGACGCAGCTATAGCTACGCATGCAGGTACTCTTACTAAACTTACAGTGAAATTTGTCGAAGCAACAGATGAGACAGAGTGTACATGTATTAATGCCCTACAGTACAATGCCCATGGAATGATTAGGTGGCATGGGCATGCCGAATCTGATATTTATTATATAAGTACTAAAATTTACTAAAGTACTAAAGTTGTTAGCCGAATCTGATTAAATTTATTATATAAGTACTAAAATTTACTAAAGTACTAAAGTTGTTAGCCAGTGATCCTAATTTGAAAATAATTAATTATTCGTAATTACGAAAAGATTTTGGAACGAAAAGCCCGGCTTAGCGTACTTAGTTGTACCAGGGATCCCGGAGAAATTCTATAAATAATACTAGAGGAAACAAAATGGAATATTTAATCAAAGCATTACAAATACTTCTGAAATATGCTAATTCAAAATATATAATACACTGTGAACACAACAAATTACTTGCTGATATTAACCCAGAATTAATAAGTCTAGAAGACATAACAGAACTAGATAAGCTTGGATGTTATATTGACGAAGAACGTGAGGGATTCTCATGTTATATGTAAGCTATACTTTGACAGTTAATGGGAATTCTGTTGACTTTCACAATAAAATGTTGTATATTTACCTATAGAATTCAAGTTATATTAAAATTTAAATAATATTAAACAAAATAGAAAGAGGTTACTATAATGGCTAAAATAAAACTAGCTAAAACTGGAATTACTAAAACTGATGAACTGATCGCATTCGTTACTACTGTTGTCAATACTACTACAGGGAAGATTTCATATATTGCTAAAACGATAGATGGAACAGAGTATGATATTGCACAAAAGAAACTAAGTTATGCGTATGCTAACAAAGGAGTTGTAAGAGGGAGACCCTATGTAGTAGAAAATGCAGCAGGTGAAATCACTTACAAATGGAGAGTTGTTAAGGAGAGATTCATTAACAGGATTGACTCAACTGTAGAAGCTACTGTTAAGCCAAAAACATCGAAAACCATAAGTCAACTAGTTGCTTAATAAAACTGTGATCACAGGTTTATTAATGTCTAGATTAGACACTTTAAATATATAGTTTTTAGACAATTTAAATGTGGGAATTCTATGTACTTTCATGTTAAAATTTTGTATATTTACTTATATTAATATGTCAAAAATCAAAAAAAATACATATAAAACTGGTACATACCGAGATTACTTAGATTTTAATAAATCTTCTAAATTTTGGCTGGGTACTGATACTTATAATAATCTTCAAAGACATTATAATGGCACTAAAAATATAAATTTAGAAGAGCTCTTGAGTAAGGTCAAAATTCTTCATACTATATCTAATTTTATAAAAATAATTTCAAATAAAACTAATATTGAAGTTAATTATGAAGGTGCACAATCATCAACGGATGGTAAAAAAATTACAATATCTGCAAATGTAAAAGATTTTGATTTTGTATGTGGTCAAGCAATGCACGAAGCTGGTCATCTTTTATATAGTCAAAAGTTATTAGCTTGGTTAGAGGAATTTGTAAACAAATACGTATGTGGCTGGAAAACATCGTTCCCTGCAATTCCAGTTGATACCCTAATTAATTCAATTTTTGATCGGTTTGAAACTAGACAACTTAACAATAGAACGGCTAATTCTATGTTAAAAACTTTTATAATATTTAAGGATATTCTTAACTTTGTAGAAGATAGAAGAATCGATTCTTTAGTTATATCAAAATATCCTGGTTACAAAGGTTATTATGATACAATTACAGTTGAGGGTTTATGGAACCCAAACATAAAAGCTGAACTTTTAAAGTTAAAAGGACAAGAGACGTGGGGAGGATATATTAGTCATCTATTTTCTTTATTGGACGAAAATCCTGATCTGGACGCTCTAAAAGGTTTAAGAAAGATATCTAATATTTTAGATATTAAAAACATTAATAATGTTACAAATGTAAATAAAGTTTTGGCAATTGCAGTTGCAATCTTTAAAGAAATTGAGAAAAATGTAGAAGAAGATAAAACTAAATCTGAATCTACTAAAGATGAAGATACTAATAGATATGATGAAAAAAATGACCCAAATATAGTTGACAAAGAACTTAGTAAAAATATTAAAAAAGCAATTAATATTATAAATGGTGAATCAAAAAAAGAGAAACTCACATTTGAGGAACAAAGTGTTTATCAACTATTAAATAATAAAACTGGTGACTATTATTTGAGAAGTATTTCGGCTCTGGGTAAAAAGTTTGAGGTAGTAGTTATTGAAAGAATGACCGAAAATATTAAAAATATTTTTCCTGGTGTTTTTGTTGATTTATTTGAACTTAAAAGCACTAACTCAAACAGAAAGGCAATTGAATCTGGAATAAATAAAGGCAAATCGTTAGCTAATAAATTAATGTTAACAAACGATGACAAAATGGGTTACACGCCTCGTAAAAAATCAGGTTATATTGATACTCGAATTTTATCAGAAATTCCCTCTGGAAATGTAAAAATCTTTAAAAGAAAATTCGTAGATATTCAAGAAAAAACTTACTTGCATATAACTTTAGATAGTTCAGGTTCAATGTTTGGAAGCAAATGGTGCAATGCACTCGAAATGGCTGCAATGTTTGCTTCAGCATCAAAATTATTAAAAAACTTAGAAGTTGAAATTACTTGTAGATCTACAATGAGTTTACCTATTATATTTAATAGAACAATTTACATTCTTAAAATGTTCGATTCTGCAATTCATGATCTAGCATATTTAAGAAAGTGGTGGCCAATCATAAAAGTAAATGGCTATACTCCTGAAGGTTTAGCCTTTGACACAACAGCAGACATTATTAAAAAACGAGCAAAAGACAAAAACAAACTTTTTGTGAACATAAGTGATGGTTGTCCTGGTTGTGATGGTTATAGTGGAAATGAAGCAATTGATCATACTAAAAAAGTTATAGATGGTTTAAGACAAGATGGTTTTATTATTTGTTCATATTTAATAGATGTATTTTCAAGTTCAAGTGTAAAAGTCCAATTTGAAAGAATGTATGGGAAGAAAGATAGTCATAAAGTTACTCAAGTGGATCCATTAAAAATTGCACATACAATTAATCCATATTTAATAATGTAGGAGTTATTATAGTTAAAATTAGAAAACAGATAAAAATGTGTCATATTGGAAATGGACTGCATATTTAGGTAAAATTAATGCAACCGGACACAGTGAAACTACTGTAGAGTTACATCTATTAAGAGAGTTGGTTTATGGTGATGAAAATAAAGAGTCGATAATAGTTAAGTCTATATCTGAGTAAGTGTATACAAAAATAGGCATTTTAAAATTTATTAAATGTGGGAATTCTATGTACTTTCATGTTAAAATTTTGTATATTTACTATGTAATTAAATTTAACAAATCAAATAATTAAGGTTAATATGTCGGCAAACATGAGTACTCATGATTTAGTTTATTGGGTCGATCCATTATTAAAAGATGCCATAAATATTGAAACTGGTATCGTTTCTAATTACAGTCGGCAGGATGCTACAAGTACAAGATGGAATTTAAGATATAAAGCTGTTAAGAATGGTTGGTGGATTAGAGCTACCATGTTCAAAAAAGGAAAATCAATTGGTAAAATAACTCATAGATTTATAAAAGATACTCTTACATTAGAAAGAATTCTAGATAAGACATATGTTGATGCATATGATTTACCATATAAGTTACGTAAAAAATATCATGATTGTTTTCCTTCAAAACTTGGAATGACTGAGATTGAGAATCGAATTACAAGCTATATGATATTGCCACATCCTTTACCAAGTGTACAATTTGTAGATCCAGTTGTTTCAGAATCTGAAAAACCTAAGAGTTGGGGTACCAGAGATTTTACTCAAGAAAATAAGTTTGGTTCAAAATCAACAAAAGAACTTTTAGTTCCAAACAATTTTCCAACTAACGTTCCAGATGAAAATTCTTCGGAGGAAGACTTAATTAAGTTTATTTCCAAATCATATAAATATAAAGCTCCATTCTTTAAAATATCTGAGCTTAAGTGGAAAATTTTAGTAAGATCTGTTTTGAGGGGTCAAAACACAATTATTACTGGTGATAAGGGTTCCGGAAAAACGATAGTAGCATTTGCAATTGCAAACTCTTTGAGCCGAAGAATTGAAGTTTTTAATTTTGGTAACATGCAAGATGCACAAACTGCTCTTATTGGAAAGACATTTTTTGATACTACAAAGGGTACATATTTCTCAAAATCTCCATTTGTAGACGCAATCACTACTCCAAACACAATAATTCTTTTAGATGAGTTTTCTAGATCAAGTGATGATGGTTATAACATTATGTTTCCAGTTCTTGATTTAAATCAAAGATGTTTACGTCTAACCGATGAAGTTAATTCTCCAAAAGTTAAAGTAGCTCTAGGAGTATGTTTTATTGCAACTGCAAATATTGGTAGAGGCTATTCAGCAACACGCCACATTGATGATGCAATTATGGATAGATTCACTACAAAAATTGAGGTTGATAGATTGAGTGTAGATGAAAGAGTTTCAATTATTAGAACTGTATTTCCAGTTCTTACGGTTGAAGTTTCAGAATTGATTTCAAAGATAGTTGACAAACTTAATGACTTTGTTTATGGTAATGCTGGTTCGGATGCACGAGATCTTCCAAAACCAATCTCAACTAGAGCCATTATTGAATTAGCTTCTCTTGTATATGACGGTTTCAGTGTTGAAGATGCAATTGATTCTGTTATCGTCCCTGAATATTCAACAGAAGGTGGAGTTGAAAGTGATAGAACATTCGTTAAACAAACTATCCAAGGTTTTATTAATCAAGATAATAAAAACATAATTAAAATTTACGAATCACAAATTTTAGAATAATTGTTATAAATAGAGAGGTAATGTGAGAAACAAACAAGATTCCCCAACACAGAAATATATAGATGCTATAGCAGCACAAATCGAAAAAATGGATCATTATGAAATGTGCATAGCGTGGAGATTCTCACCTAGTGGTGACTATCGTTTTAGAAAAGATTTAATCACATCCTCAGGTAAAAATTTAGGTGATATATTTCATGATAGATTATTTAAACATTTTAGTGGATTTACAGTAGAGATCTCAAAAGCTATAAGTTGGCACTAATGATCAATTGTTATATTCCTTTAATAATTATAAGCTTAATAGTAATAGTTCTTTCAGGAACACTGCTTAAGTATCAGAAACGATTTTCTGAGCTTAGAAGACACACCTGGATGATAAAATTTATATTAGATAATAGTTTTAATGAGATTATTACTATAAGTAATGAAATTGATAAAATGTTAGAAATTTTTGAGGAGAAAAAGTAATATATACGAGTCATATTATAAATGTTGAATTAGTTCTTGGTCATATAGTAATGGTTACCACAAAATGTCCATTTTGTGGTAAAATTAGATCTGATGAATTTCCTGAATTTGGTTATAATAGCTATATTACAGGAGAAAATATTCAAAATGCAATGCCAGATGTATCTGTAGATCTTAGAGAAATTATCATTTCTGGTATATGTCCGAAATGTTGGGATGACACGTTTAAAGAGGAATAAAAATGAGAATTTCTCTACTAAGAGAAATTCTTAAGGTACCCTTTAAAAATAATAGTACTATTAAGGTTACTAAATAGAAATCAAAACACTATATATAAATAAAAGAAAGTTTAGTGGTTATGACCTGGACAATGAAAGAAGCTTATGAGGCTCTTAAAGATGAGGGGAGCGAAATAATATTTGAGAGAGACTGGCGAGAAAACAAAGACGAAGCAATGATTGGCAAATTTAATTAAAACAAGATACATAAAAAGAAACGCAACACTGCCTGGGTTTATTGAGTGGTTAGATAAAAAATATCCAAAGCAAGAATTTGAGTTTTGGAAAAGCAGAAGTCTACACTAATTATTAAATTGAAAATAAGTAAAGGAAGATTTTTATGGAAATTAATATTAAATTTTTAATATACTGCATTGTAATAATTGCAATTGTATTTCTAATGGTACATATTAGTGAGTGGTGGGTATTTTTTATATATGATATTAATTGTAAATCTTAGAAAATTTATAATAAAAGATTAAATTATGTATGATGTTAAACATGACTATATATTCACCACAAACCAGAAGGATTTAAATGTAAGATCTATTGGCCCTTTCTGGCAAAAGCTATGTATGCTATTAGAATATAATGTTGGGGAGTGTCCTAAGGTAATATTCACATCTGATAATTCTATTTGGTCTAAATATGCAGGCGTTGAAAAGCATAGGGACACAAGTGCATTTTATGATGAAAATAAAAAAGCAATTGTATTTTGGGCAGATCATTATTATATTGATTCTAAATACTTTGATGGAAGAGATGTAATTTCCAAACAGGCTTATGAGTTTGCAAATGAATATAATTACAATTATATTATACCAATTAATTATATATACCATGAAATGATTCATCACATTCAGTTTATTTTAGGTGATTGGTTATATGATGATTTATTAGAAGCAACTGCAGAAATATTTACATACTTTTTGACTAATCAGGAATTTGATGATTATGTTGAGGAAAAAGTTTCATTTTGGTATGTAGGTAGAAAGATATTAAAATTAAAGCCATGGGAATTCTTTATATTTATTAGAGATTCTATTGTAGACAATATGTTCTATAAAGAATATTTTTATGATGATCCAAAAGTAGTGAGGTTATTGGCAGATGAGTACTCAGGTTCTATTGAGAAATTATTTTATAATATGAAGACCAAACTAGGTAAGAAAAAACACTATAGCATTATGAAACGAGACCTTAGAAAGATTTATAAACACATTTTTTATCAATAAAAAGGATTACTCCCTATATATATTTATAACAAACTCTGTTTGCCTAAGGTATTAACAATACCTATAATAAAATAGTTGGTAAGCAGTATTATATTTCACAAATATATAAGGAGAAGAACCATGTCACAGTTAAATACAAACAAATCAACATTTTCATCCTTTTTTCCAGATGTATATATCGCAACTGAAAAGGGTATCACAAAAAACAGGTTAAAAATATATCCTAACAACCAGTTATTTATAGATAATAATACAGAATTTCAATTAGAGTTTGAAAACTATAGTTCAAAAACTTTCAAGGCTTTAATTAAATTAAATAATATCTTAATATCAAATTCTGGGTTAGTACTTAGACCTGGTGAACATGTATACTTAGAAAGATATTTAGATATTGATAAAAAATTTTTATTTACTACTTATGAAGTAGATTCAAACTCATTTGCTTTAAAGGCAATAGAACATAATGGAGAAGTAGAAATAGAATTTTATCAAGAAGTGGTACCAATGACCACCTGGTCAACATCATTTGTTCCACAAAATCCACCTATACCCTATATTGATGATTATCCATATTGGAGATGGGAAACTCCACAATATACTTTATCTGGAGGTTATTCGGTACCGAAGAACAACATTATTAGACCCTGTATGAACATTCAAGAATCAAATTTTAATAAAATAGAAACAGGAAGAATAGAGCAAGGATCTAATTCAGGTCAAAATTTTAATCAAGTTGATATGAATTTCCAATTATTTGCTTCAAAGATAGTTAAATATAAAATTTTACCTTTAAGTCAACTTAAGATAGAAAAAGTCAGACAATATTGTACTGGATGTGGGTATCGAATTAGAGAAGATTCATGGAAATGGTGTCCTAAGTGTGGAACTACACTGCATTAAAATATTAAAATAAAAAGTTATTAACTACAAATAAGGAGTTACAGTGGATTACTTAATATATTTAGGTGGGGGGATTAAAGGATTATCCTATGATGAGGCAACTAAGTGGAGAGAAATATTTATAGATAAATATAAAGAAGCATCAACTTCATATACTAGATTTATAGGCTTAAGTCCACTTCGGGGAAAAGAGTTTTTAAGTGGCATAAACAAACTTAAGGATGCCCACGGGGAACATATATTAGCATCAGAAAAAGTCATAACAGAAAGAGATTTTAATGATGTTAAACGGTCAGATCTTATTATAATGAATTTTCTGAAAGCTACTTCTATATCTAGAGGAAGCTTATTAGAAATTGGAGCAGCAAAAGTTTTAAATATACCTTTAATAACTGTAATGGAAGAAGATAATATTCATCAACATTCTATGGTCAGAGAAAGTTCAATAATTGTTTGTGACGATATAGATGATGCCTTCGACTATTCTTTACAAATCTTGGGTACCACTAAATAAATTAATAAAATTAGACTAGAGGTTACATATTACATATTACATGTCACGTCCAATATACCAAATTGCAGAAGAAATTAAAAAGGATGACCCCTTCATGGGTTCTGGAACAACCGCACTGGCATGCTTATTAAGTAACAGAAATTTTATAGGATATGAATTAGATAAGGTTAACTTTGAAATAGCAGAGAGACGAATTAAAGAGTTCGATATTAAAAAATTTCCAGGATATAACTATGAGACAGATGTCAAGTTGGTTGGAGATATTAACAATGGTAAAATTAAAAACAAGAAAGATGTAGCTCATATTACTAATAATGTTGCATTTAACTCACCAAATGATAAAGTAAACCATAAATTCTTTTAAAAAATAAAAAACTTCATATTTATATAAATAAAGGACACATATATGAGATACAAAAACAAAGTTACAGAATATGTAAGCAATATCACTAACATGCTACAATTAATTAAAAGAGGATTACAAGGAAACAAAATAACAGCAGCAGAGGTGGTGGCTAATTTAAATAGTATACTTGCTACACTAGACGATGTTTCGAATCTTTTGGACAAAGAAATTGAGAGCCTAAACTAGAATTAATTGGAGAAAATTATTGGCATTCGAATTTAAACCGTTCCTATTTTTCACCATAATATCAGCAATTGTGATTGCAAGTATAGCGGCATTATTTTCAGTGACTGGCATTGCAACATTATTTTCTGGACACTTTATTCAGGTTGCAATCATGGCGGGAAGTTTGGAAGCAGGAAAAATTATACTTGCTTCAATTCTATATCGTTATTGGAACGTGATGAGTAAGGGAATGAAAATATATATGACATCTGCATTGTTGGTATTAATGTCAATTACATCTGGTGGTATTTTTGGATATTTATCAGAATCTTATCAAAAAACAAAAGGTAATTATGATGTTGTTGATAAAGAAATTTTATTATTAGATAATAAAAAGTCATTATTTCAAAAAGAATATGATAGGTATCAATTAAGATTAAATGACCTAACAGGAAATCGTAAGGGTCAAGAAGCAAGATTAGATAGTTTATATTCAAGAAAAAGTATATCAGCTGCTCGTGGTGTTGAGTCTAATATTAAAAGACAAGATGAAGAGATAACTATATTAAATAATAAATTATTATTAGTGTCTGATTCTCTCTCTGTTGTCGATACTCGATTAATAGAAAAACAACAATTAAATATTAGTGGAGAATTAGGTCCACTACAATATATCGCAAAAGCACTTAATATGGAAATGGATTCAGTAGTTAAGTGGTTCATATTAATATTGATTTTCGTATTTGATCCACTGTCAATTTCTTTAATCGTTGCTGCTAATATGATTTATATTAATAGACACTATGAGAGACCTAAATGGACTAATCTGTTTAATAGGAATCCAAATAAAGATGTTCCAGTGACTAAGGAAGTACCTTCTGAAGTCATATATGATAATAATGAAGTATCACCAAAGGTGATCTCTGAGGCATCAGAAGTTAAAGAAGATGATAAAACAGAGGTACCTAAGACAAGTAGGTTAACAAAATATATACCATGGAAATCTTCTAATTGGATTGAGCCAAAAGAATAAACTGTTAATTGTATTGCTAAAATTGATTATATTTACTTAATTAAAATTAAACATAGGTTTCAAGTGAAAAGAAAAAAAGTTGTCAGAATGTCCAAAACCGAGTTTTCTAATCTTAAACAGCACAGAAAAACTATTACACTTGAATGTGCAACGGGATGTGGAAGACAAGTTGAGGTTGACCCAGATGCTATTTCTGGTATTTGTCATGTGTGCACTTTAAATATGGCTCCATTGATTAAAAAGGTTGATCAACCTAAACCAACTGGATTTTCTCAGGGATGGAAATTAAGAAAGGTATTTGTTCATGGAGATGGAAGAGTATTTAATCAGGGTATAGAACAACCAGAACTAAAAGGTACTTTACCGTCTACAGATTTAAAGGCACTTAAAGAGAAACGTGTAGTGAACAAGAAAATTAGAGAAGAACGAAAAGCACGGAGAGAATCACGATTAGTGAGACAGTTTGAGAAAAAAGTTGAAGCAAGAAAGAAATTAAAGAAAGAAAAAGAACAACTAGAGAATTAACTTATGTTTTTAGAAGATCAACCTGATAAATTTTGGGGTACTCCCGGTAAAATTATTACTAAAACTGATCCTGAGTTTTCTAAGTATTTAGAGAATCCATGTAGTAATATTGATTCTCTAGAATTCGGAGAAAAGATAGCAGGTAAATTATTTAAAACCTTATCTGCTAATAAAAGACTCAATGGTATCGCATTAACGGCAAATCAAATAGGTATACCATATTCTGTGTTTGTGGTTAATGTTATTAATAAACTATATTTTATTAATCCTAATATAATAGCAGAATCAGATGAACAAATTCCATATAGGGAAACATGTCTATCACTTCCTCGTAAAAATTCAATAATTCATAGACATATTAATGTAACTATTAAAGCGGACAACATGCCTAAACCAGTTCAGTTTGGCATCACACCTGCAGAAATGAATATTGTTAAATATGATCGTTCTGTATTTTTAATATTGTTAGAAGTGGTTGCCATTCAACATGAGTATGGACATACAATGGGATTATTGATTACAGATTTAGATGAGAAGACTCAACCTATACTGTCAGATAAAAAATATGGTAGAAATGATATTGTAAAAATAAGTAAGGGTGATCAAGTCTTAGAAACAAAATATAAAAAATTTGAATCTACTTATAAGATGACTGGTTGGACAATACAATGAGAAAAAAAAAATTCCAAAGAAAATAATAAATGCTAAATCTATTGAAGATTATCAGATGGAGATCGATGATATATTAGATGATATTGGTGCAAGAACAGAGATGTTACAGAGTAATTTGGGTATGATGATAAGAAATTTTAAAATGTTGAATTTATATTCAATAGCATTAAGTGATTTATTAATTGAGAAAAAAATTTTTACAAAAGAAGAATTAAATAAATTACTGGATATCAATATAGATAATATGACAAAATTTGAACAGACTTTAATGAAACAGAGTGAAGAAGAAGTTACAAATGCGTTTTTAGAAAAACTAGACGAAGATAAAATGGTTAAAGCTTAAAATTTATATTTGAGAAAATTATGAAATCTGAAGATGTAGATATTTTGTGGCACGGTAAATATATTACTGTGGTATCTCCTAAAATTGCCCCTTACGAAATAATTTTAGAAGATGACGGAGTATTTGTGATCCCTATTATAGGTGAAAAGATAGGAATAAGAAAAGAATATTGTCCTCCATATTTGTTAAAAAATCATGATGTAAACGAGTTGTTTTATACAGTAATAACAGGCGATATCGATGATGGTGAAACAGATGGAGAGGCGGCTGTAAGAGAATTAAAAGAGGAAGCAGGTATTACAATTTTATCTTATAAAATTTTATATTATAAAAAGAATATCCCATTATGTAAGTCAACCTCCTTGAGAAGTTCTATCTATATAATTAATATTGATAATTATAGATATGATAAACCAGAAACGGATGGTACGGACTATGAAAAAAAATCTAAAACTATATGGGTTACTCCAAATAAATTAACTGAGATAGTTGAAAACTCAGATAACATTGATTACTTATTGTTGTCAGGATATTTTTTATTAAAGGATAAATTAGATGATAAGTTTTTCTGGATATCATAGAGGAGAATCAAAATGAAAACTAAATTAGATTCAATACCATTTATTGTATATGTTGTTATTTTAATTGTATTATTTGTAGTTGCTTTAACTGGATGTTATACACAGCGAGTAGTATCTGATCCTGTAATTTATGTGGTTGATTTTTATTATCCTTGGTATTATCCACGGTACAATTATTACCCATATAATTATATTTATTATAGACATTATGAGTATACACTAGATTATTCAAAGAAATATGATAATAAAACTGATAAAGCTAAAAATACTAGAACCAAAGGTAATCAAGATTTAAGAAATAAAAACGGTACTAGAAATAGGTAAAAAATAAAAAGTTTTATATTTATAGTTGCATTGAGGGCAACAAAGACAGAATTAAAACCTAAGTTTGCTAAATAGAAACCCAAATGAGGCAGAGGACCATATTAATAGAAATTTCGGGCCAGTAATTGGATTCGATTGGTAAAGAACTAGATAGGAACGCAGGTGGAGTTATTGACCTTAACAATACAAAATAAAATAAATGCAGAAGAGAAATCTTCATTTACTTTCGAAGATGCCATGGACTTCGTTGGTGTAGAGAAAGTAGCTTTAGCTTAATAGAAGCTAACCGTTCAATATCTAGACTCCGATATAAATATTGAACGTCGAATATCGGAAAACTGAGCATAACAGTAAAAAGGCAGTTAGTAAGGTATCACTGGAACTAAATCCGAAAAAGAACCTGAGTATGTTGTTAATTTGTAGCTCATTAAAATTACCGGAAGATAAATTAACTAAACCTGTAACAGAATTCTTTCTAAGAACTATCAAGACGGGATTTCGAAATCCCCTGGTCCACAATTTTAATTAGGTATAAAAGTTAGATGATAAATTATATAAGATTAGAAGAAACAAGAAATGGAATGTCTAATTCTCACATGGGCAAACACCACTCAGAAGAAACAAGACTTAAGATATCTAATGGGCGTAAAGGGAAACAACACACCGAAGAAACTAGACAAAAAATATCAAATTCTAATAGAGGATATAAATACTCAGACGAAATAGTGTTAAGAAGATCTGAGGCGCAGAAAGGTAAAAATAATAATATGTATGGAAAACACCATATAGAAGAAACAAAGTTAAAAATATCTATCGGGAATAAAGGTAAACATGGAGAAGTGCGCACAGAAGAAACAAAACGATTGATGAGAGTATCTGCAATCAAACGTATAAAAGATAATAGGTTAGGTGGGGGCCAATTAACTCCATCATATAATCCAAAATCAATTCCTATCATAGAAGAATATGGTAAAGCAAATGGTTACAACTTCCAACACGCAGAAAATGGTGGCGAATTTCATATTAAAGAACTTGGATATTGAGTAGATGGATATGATGAGACTAAAAACGTAGTTATTGAGTATTATGAAAAGCATCATAAGAGAAATATTGATAGAGACGAAAGAAGAAAACAAGAAATAATAAATCATTTAAATTGTAAATTTATAGAAATTAAAGAATAGCTGGTCCACGGGACTATTTTGTAACTCTTTTAATTTTTCTGTATGTTTAGATGATTCTAACCAAAGGTTATATTTCTATTCAATCACAAATAAGGAGCAATTGAACATTGTGTTTGATACAAAAAAGGTATTATTAGGTTTAGTATCGCTTATAGTAGTAAGTATGTGTATATATATATATATGGTATATTTAGTTAGTCCATCTGATATAAAAACTAATACGCCAATTACATTAACACTAGAAAAATATGAAGTAGCTGCATTATTAGAATCTAATAATTTTGGTTTACTAAACAAACAAACAAGTCAAATAGACTACATTGTAAAGGATTCGTTATTACAAATAATATATGTATTCTATGCTACGAAGCACCAAGATGCATATATAAAATCAATAAATAAAAAATAAACGGAGAAAAATAGTGAAACTTATCAATATTATAACTCTATTTACAATATTACTTTATTCAACAGTTGGTAATATCACAAACAGCGCTATGACACGTGCTGATAGAGTATCTTATAATTCTTCGAGTATCTTTGAGAAATATTTATCAAAGTCTCCTCCTAGAATTCAATTATTTTATTATACAAATTATTATTGTGACATATATGATGTTCCAGAAAGAGTTGCATGGAGAGTTTTAAGATTAGAAACAAACTACAGGGGTCCACTAGATGTTGATTATAATCCAATTCAAATATCTTCTGCTAATGCACTTGGTCCATGGCAACTATTATATTCAACTGCAAGATTTATGTATGATGAGAAACAGTCAATAACTAAGCAAAGAGTGTTAAAAGATATAAGATTAAATACAAAATTAGGCCTTAAATATTTAAGATATTTATATGATATATATGGTAATTGGACAACTGTAGCTGGATATTACAACACTGGGTATCCAGTGGTTAACAATTATGCTCGGTATGTCTCAGGTTAATAAAAATGATATAAGAGTATCTTTTTCTATTTTTATAATAAAGAAAAGGAGATACTGTGAAAGATAAGAAAGGTTATATATGGAAGAATTACTTAAATTAAAAATAATTAAAAGCAGAAGTAAATATAAAAATAATAAGAAAGTATTTATTAGAAAAGATACTAGAGATAGTACAACTATAAAAGAATCTTATAGATGTAACTATACAAAAGATGATATTTGGTTGGACTGTGGTGGAAACATAGGAACATTTGCCACATATTATCATGATTTTGTAAAATGTATTATTTCTTTTGAACCAGAAGAAGAATGTTGTCATATTTTTGAGAAAAATATTGAAATAAATAAAATAGATAATTGTATTTTAGTTAAAAAGGCGCTAGTTAGCGATAATGATTCCTCTAAGATTTTTTATGTAAATCTCGGAAAAGATACTTCCAGTCATTCTTTAACTGAAAAACATAGAAAAATGAAAGTAATTACAGTGGAGTGTTATAATATTAATAAGGCAATAAGTAAATATAATATTAATAAGATAAAAATGGATGTAGAAGGTTATGAATATGAATTAATAAAAGGAATTGAAAATTGGAAAAATATAGTTGAGTTTATATTTGAGTGGCACTACCCATCTAATGTAAAAGATAATAATAATAAGTTAGAAGAGGTATCAAATATTTTAAATAAGAATTTTACATATGTTGATCCCATAAAAAATAATATAACAAGTTGGGGTAAAACCATAAGATGTTACAAATAATATAAGAGGTCATATAATGAAATTAACGCCAGAACAGATAGTAGAAAATTGGGAAAAGGTTATAAAAATAATCCACGGTGAGATAGCTTTAGATAAAAGAGAAAATCTTTTGAAGTTATATCATCATTTTCAAGATAGGATGTTATATGCTCCAGCATCTGGAAAAGATTTCTATCACGGAGCATATCCAGGTGGATATTTAAAGCATGTAATAGGTGTACACCAAATAGCACTTGACTTAGATGGTGTCATTAGAAAATACTCTACCCAAGTGGATTATACATTAGAAGAATTAGTGTTTACCGCTATTAATCATGATCTAGGAAAAATAGGAGATCTAAAGGAACCTTATTTCGTAGAACATAATGAAAGATGGAGAAAAGAAAGAGGTGAACTATATATTCATAACCCTAATATAGAGAATATGCAGGTACCTCATAGGTCACTCTGGTTGCTCTCACAGTTTGATGTTAAATATAATCAAAAGGAAATGATTGCTATTTTACTACACGATGGTATGTACGATGAGGGAAATAAAGCATATTTGGTTAATTATACAGAAGATCGTCAATTAAGAAGTAAATTACCAACTATATTACATCAAGCAGATATGTTGGCATGTCAAATCGAAAAAGATGAATACAAAGTTCATGATAAACCAAAGAAAGAAAGTAATGTTTCTTTTCCTAAACAAAAGCTACATATCCCACAAGAAGCATTAAGAGCATTAAAAAATAGTTTAAATGGAGGTACTAGATGATAAGTTACTTATTAATAATATTGTTGGTTATTATAATACTAAGTGAAACATATGCACTTAGAGTTATGTATAAGAAAAATAGTAAATTGGAAGAGATGGCTAATGATGATCTCACTATTTTAGAAGGTATAAAAGACTTTATGCAAGCTGCATTAGATAGAATTTTACAATTAGATGTAAACCATATATTTGAAGGTGATGATGATGTGGGTTATTTTTATCAGGCACTTCGAAAAGAAATATTAAAATTAAATAATAATATAGCAGGTATGATTAGTGAAGAAGAAACTAATAAAGAACAAAATGATAAAAAATAAAACAACTATTATTCCTAAAAATAGAAAGGTTATGTATTTTCCGCCAGAAGTAAACGATGCAATCGTAGAATATGTGAGGTCAGACGATCATACGACGCGAAATAAAATTTATAATACTAGGATAAAGTATTCTTTTGAAAAGCTAGCAGAAAATGTATTAAATAATTGGAAATTTCCTTATGTTACAGATACATTTAGAAATAAAAAAGTTGAAGTAGTTTCTCATCTGATGTTGAACCTAGAAAAGTATGATATAGCAAAAGGAAATGCATTTTCATATTTTACTTATGCTGCAAGGAACTATCTAATTATATATAACAACAGTAACTTTAATAAATTAAAATCTGAGGTTAGAATAAATTTAGAAGAGTCAAAAGATGATATTAATAGAACGTTAGATATTAAAGATTTTCATGTTGAATATGATAATTTTCAAGATGAAAAAAAAGAGTTTGTAGGTATGATAATAGAATTTTTTGATAACAATTTACAAAAGATATTTAAGAAACAGGTTGATTTAAAGATAGGGTATGCAATACTTCAGTTAATACAGAACTATGAAGATATTGAAAATTTTAATAAGAAAAATATTTATATTTTAATTAAAGAACTGACGAACAGTAGAGCACAGAATATTACACGGATATTGAACAAAATGAAGTCCATATATTGTCATTTATTACATGAATATAATTCTACCGGGGAAATATCTATGAAATATGGTATTATAGTCAGAAATAGTGGTGTATTTTTTAAATAATGTAATATTTTAAATAATTATTTTTATAAAAACGCCTGATATCAGGCATTTTTTATGTCCGGGCATATATATTAAAAATAAGTTATTTTGAAACTTCTAAAGGAACAATATGAGCAACATTTATATGATAACCAATTTAATTAATAATAAAATTTATATTGGAAAGAATATCAAAAATGATGATAATTATTTTGGATCGGGAAAATTGATCAAATATGCTATACAGAAGTATGGTAAGAAATGTTTTAAAAAAGAAATTTTAGCCGAATGTTCTACAGAGACAGAGTTAAACAAGAAGGAAAAATATTTTATTAAAAAATTTAATTCATTTCCTCCTATTGGATACAATATTAGTGATGGTGGAGAGGGAGGATTCGCTGGATGTCAGAGTCCAAGGAAAGGTAAAAAACTCTCAGTAGAACATAAAGAAAAAATATCAATTGGAGTCAGAGAATCCCTTAAACGTCCAGAAGTAATAGAAAATAAATCAAAATTTGCAGATAGACTGAGGGGCAAATCACGTCCACCTTTTACTAAAGAGTGGAAAAATAATATGAGACATAAACATACTTACACGCGTAGAAAATTTCAAGGGAGTACTATGGAGATTTTAACAAAGAAATATGGTTACGAAGAGGCGAATAAAAGATATAGAGAGAGGTATGAGCGCTATTTAAAAACATCAATAAAAAATAATTCAATAAAGCGTGGACATGATCATCTAATGTATGGGACAAACCAATATAATATTTGGTTGAAGAAGTTTGGTGAAGAAATTGCAAATAAAAAATTAATGGAAATGGGCAATAAATTATCTGAAGCGTTGAAAGGTAGAAAATTTTCAAAAGAACATAAGGAAAACTTAAAAAATAGTATGTTGAATCGTCCTAAAGAAACGTGTGTATACTGTGGTATTAAGTGTAGTCTTTTAAATTTAATTAGGTGGCATAATGACAAATGTAAATGGAAAAATAATGACAGAATCTCTAACAAAGGATAGTGTGATTTTTTTAGGTAAATCATTATCAGATGTATTTGCCGATATTTATACCAATTCAAAATCTAAACAAAAAAATATAGATGCTATATTAGATTCTGTTAAAAATTTAATGACCAACATTACAGATACTTCTATCTTGATGCCTATTTTGAAAGAAGTATTAGAAATTTCAGTAAAGAATGACGATCAGTTGGTTAAACTCGCAACTATAATTCAACGCTTATTAGATAAGCCAGTTGGGTTTATGGGTACAAACCCTATGCAACCGTTTATTACAGAAGAAGAAAAACGTCAAATAGTAGGTAACACTCCAGATTTAATAGCAGCTAATAATGACGAAATAAATGAATCATTAAAACAATTAGAAGAAAAAGTAAAATTGGCTAAAGAAAAAATTAATTCTAATGATAAACAATTAATACAAAATGTAAGTAAAAATAATGACACAAGTAAATAAAAGTACTGGATCTAGCATACAATATAGACGGGATATGGGATTATCAACTCCTAATTCTGTATTCACTTCGACGAACTCAGCAGATCAAAGTGATTTTTCTCAAATAGAAACTGCTGAGGTAATAGATATTATATTAAATTCAAAGCATGTAGATTTTTTAGGCAATGATGATATAGGTAAGGTTAAAATTAAATTGATTGGTTTGGAGAAAAGTAATGATGAGGTTAACTTAACATGGGCTTGGCCAATCAACTCATATTTAATTTCATATCCCGTAAAACATGAAATTGTTCATGTAATAAAATTATTAGGAAGATTTTTTTATTATGGTTCATTGAATTATGATAATAATATTAGCAATAATTCATATCCAGGAATAAGTAATTCTCCTGTTGAGGATAAAAGTGGTACGGGAACAGGATATTCTAATACATCAGACACCAATATACCAAAAAAAGAAGGAAAAGAAGATGATTTAGGAGATACGTTTAAAGATGCAAATGATAAAATTAAACCTATAGAACCATCAGAAGGAGATGTTTTATTAAGAGGAAGATTCGGACAAACTATTCGGTTGGGAAATAATCCTAAGACTAATCTACCAAATATTAAAATTACAGTTGGTCAGGTTCCAGAAGTTGATTCATTAAATATAGGTGAAGTGTATATAGAAGACATAAACAATGTACCTACTTCAATGTGGTTTCTATCAAATGAAAAAGTTGATATACAACCAATAACTCAAGGAAAAGCATATCACCTAAAATCTGTAAAAGATACTCCAACTTATGATGGTAACCAAGTAATAATAAATACAGATGGAATAATATTTAATTCTAAAAAGAACGATCAGTTATTTTTTTCTAATAAAGGAATGTCATTTTGTACAAATGGATATATTGCTTTAGATTGTTATAAAGATATAGGAATAACAACAGTTAACAAATTAAACATTCAAGCTCAGAATGGAATGTATATTGATAGTAAAGAAATATTATTAGGTAAGGATGCAAAAGAACATATGGTATTAGGTGATGAATTAGTAACTTGGTTTAAAGAACTGTTAGATGAACTGGCTACAGAAACGCATCCAACTGGATCAGGACCATCTGGTCCTCCAGTAAATTCTGCTAAATATAAAGGTCTTAAAATTAAATTAAATAAGATATTAAGTAAAACTAACCGGACTATATAAATGATTCAATGGTCAAGTTTTGAGAATGAATTAGCAAATTATTTTGATAGTAGAATAGCGAAATCAGAAGATGATGCAGCTAGAAGAATCTCAGATCTATATGACAGATATATTAAAACTGGAGAAACTATATACAAAAATCGTATAATAAAATCTAATAAATCAATATTAGAAGATTTTATTAAGCGTGCTCTTAAATCAGGTAGAGCAGGCAGTATATCAACTATAGTTTCATTAATTAGTTCTGGAATATTGTTATACTGGAGAGCAGTTATAGTTGATACTATTATGCCTCCACCTGGAACAGTTTCTGTAGTTTCTAATATTGTAATAAATCCAGGAGCTCCACTAAATTTCCAGATAAGAAATTCAATGGCGTCTAAGTTATTAGCAAAAAATATGATAACTGCATTTAAATTACACACTTTTTCAGTATCAGGAATAAATACTGCAATGACATATGTTATGGGTACCATCGTACCCATAGGATACCCCTGGAGCGGAATTAGGTAAAAAAAATAAAAAGAACATATTTATATTTATAAAATTAAGGAAACAATTTATGCCAAGTGGAGTCTATACTAGAAAACCATTCTCAGAAGAAGCTAGAAAAAATATGTCTAAGGTACAAAAGGGTAGAATACTTTCAGAAGAAACTAAGAAAAAAATGTCTGAGGCGAAGAAAGGTAAAGTTCTTTCAGAAGAAACTAGAAAAAAAATATCTATTGATAACAAAGGTAAACCTAGTTCAATGGGTATGCTTGGAAAACAGCACTCTGAAGAAACTAAAATAAAAATGCGGTTGTCAGCTATAAAAAGAATAGAAGAAAATAAATTAAATGGAAATCAACTAATTCCATTTTATAATCCAAAATCTATTCCTATAATAGAAGAATATGGTAAAGCTAACGGTTATTTATTCCAACACGCTGAAAATGGTGGAGAATTTCGTATACCAGACTTAGGTTACTGGGTAGATGGATATGATAATACTAAGAACGTGGTAATAGAATATTATGAGAAAGCTCATAAATATTATGAGGAACGAGATGAAAAAAGAAAACAAGAAATCATCAGTTACTTAGATTGTGAATTTATAGAAATTAAAGAATAAACATAGGACATTTATGGACAATATAAAACTTGCCAAATTAATTGATTTAATTGTGCAGAAACGGTTAAAAAGAGTTTTGAACTCACAGGAATTTGATGTATTAGTAGAAAAAATAGTTTCTAAAAGAATAGATAAATTATTACTTAGAGAGTCTTCATTAAAGAAGACTAGAATAAATACTAGTTTATCTAGTTTATTTTCAGAAGATGAGGATTTAGAAGAAGAAGTTCTTGTAAAGCAACAAATACAAGGAAAAACATTTTCTAAGAATCCACTGTTAGATAATATTTTAAAGAAAACTGCTATATCTACAATAGCTAATTTGAATAATGCACAAATAGATATGGCTGCACTACAGAACGAAAGTTATGCGTTTGCAAAATCTAATATGAGAGGCTCAGGAAAACTTATAGATGAAAGTCTTCCATTAAGTAAACATACTGTATCATCTGATATAGTTTCTGATAATCCAGAAGATTCTGTGGATTTATCACAGGTTGATCCATCTACAATAATACATCAACCTAATAATGATGCATTAATGTCAGCATTCACAAGAGATTATAGTGAATTACTAAAAACAACTGAAGAAAAATCTAAGGTTAGAAGAGGAGTGATAAAGTAATGGCATTTGGGATTAATATAGATTATCCGATCACAAAAGGAAGTGATGGATTTTTTAAAAAAACATATTCAAATGTAGATGCTATTAGAAGTAAAGTAAATATTTTATTTCGTACAATGCCAGGCGAAAGACCATTTAGTCCAGAGTTTGGATTAGGACTACATAAATATTTATTTTCTCCTTCAACTATGGAGTTAGAAGAATTTATTAGATTAGAAATAGAGCGCAAAATTAAAAAATATGTGCCAGAAATAGTTTTAAATAATTTAGAAATTGAGCGGTACGAAAATGAATTGAATATAAAAGTATCATATTATTTAAAAGCAAATTCTACGTTACAGGAAACGATAGAAATTACTGTTAAATAAGGAAATAAAGTGCCAGAATTTAAAAGAAGTTGTCCTATGTGTAATATAGAAATTATTTATAGAAAGAGAAAATACTTAATTGCTGCAATTATTAATAATGCTGAATGTCGACACTGTTCTAATGCACACAACAACTTAAACAAAAAGTTTTCATCAGAACATAAAACCCGCTTAAGATTATCAGCAATTAAAAGAATTGAAGATAGAAATGGTATAATATGGCCCAATTATAATATAGAAGCGTGTAAAATAATGGAAGAATATGGTAAAGCTAACGGGTACAATTTTCAACACGCAGAAAATGGCGGAGAATATAGAATACCAGAACTAGGATATTGGGTAGATGGATATGATAAGACTAAAAATGTTGTGATTGAATATTATGAAAATGCACATAAAAGACGCGTAGATAAAGATGAAAGAAGAAAACAGGAAATTATAGAATATTTAGGTTGTAAATTTATAGAACTTAAAGAATGGGAGATGAAAAATGCCATCACGTAATGTTTTGAAGGATGTTTTATATTTAAACAAAGATTTTAAAACTATTAGAAATAACCTGATTGATTTTACTAAAGTTTATTTTCCAGATGATTATCAAGATTTTTCTCAGGCTTCAACTGGGATGATGATGATCGAAATAGCATCATACGTGTCTGATATACTATCTTTATATACAGACATTCAATTAAGAGAATCATTCATACAATTGGCCCAAAATAAAACAAATGTTATTAATGGAGCATATGCACTTGGTTATATACCTAAACTAGGAGGTGTTTCTTATACTACTTTAGATGTGTATCAAGTTATTCCAGCAACAGGATTTCCTTTTACTCCTGACTGGAGATATGCACTGAGGATTTCTGATCTTAAAGCAGTATCAGAAACTAATTCTGATATAATATTTAGAGTGGATGATGTAATTGATTTTGCTGAATCTGGTTCATATCCTACTGAAATAACAGTATATGAGACGAACTCAGCAGGAGATGAAGTAACTTATTTTCTATTAAAGAAAAGTGTACCTGCATCCTCTGGTATAATAGTAGAAAAAGATTTTACTATAACATCTCTAGAAAAATATTTAACTATTATATTACCAGATAATGATATTATTGATATAGTTAGTGTTGTTGATTCTAACAGGAATAATTGGTACCAAGTACCTTATTTAGCACAAGATACAATTTTAGAAAGTGTCAAGACAGAATTGATAGATCAAGACAATTTGTCTTCATATAGTAGAACTGTACCCTATTTATTGAGATATAAAAAAGTAGCAAAGAGATTTATTAAAAAAATAAGAGCAGATGGAAGAACAGAAATTCAATTTGGTGCAGGTACATCTGCATATCCAGATGAAATGATAATTCCTAATCCAAAAAATGTTGGATATACATATTTTAATATGCCACTTGATCCACGGAGTTTTTTAAGTACTAGAACTTATGGTCAAATACCAAACAATACAACGTTGACTATTGTCTATGTAAGAGGTACTGATGAGAGGGCAAACGTAGCTACTGGAGATATTAATATTGTAACAAAAACAATAGTTGAAATCGATGATACTGGATTAGATGCGGCTTTATTAAATAGAGTAAAGTCATCAGTAGCAGTTATAAATTCTACGCCTGCAGTCGGGTCTAAAGGAGCTGAAACTATCGAGGATATAAGAAATAATGCCTTAGCATATTTTTCTGCCCAAGACAGATGTGTAACAAGAGAAGATTATGAGATAAGAATACTTTCTATGCACCCTAAATATGGAAGTGTGGCTAAGGTTAAGATAGAACAAGATACACAGATATTGAATAGTAAGACTATACAAGATAATACTAATTATAATATAAGATTTATAAATCCTTTAGCTTTAAATGCATATTGTTTAGCATATGATTCAAATAAACACTTAATACCTTTAAATGCAGCTATAAAAAACAATCTAAAATTTTATTTAGATAATTATAGAATGGTAACGGATGCGGTAAATATAAAAGATGCATATATAATAGATATTGGAATAGATGTAGATATAATTGTATTTCAGAATGTAATTAATAAAAGGGAAGTTTCCCTGCAGTGTGTAAATGAATTAAAAAAGTACTTCGAAATTGATAAGTGGTCCATTGGAATGCCAATTATATTATCAGAAATCTATAATTTATTGGACAATGTAGATGGTGTAAGAACAGTGTCAGATGTGCGAATAACTAATAAATATGATTCAACAGGGGAACAATATTCAAATAATTTTTATGGAATACAGTCTGCAACTATTAATGGAGTAGTATTTACGTCTTTAGATCCATCAATTTTTCAGGTAAAATATCCTAATTCAGATATTTTTGTGAGGAGTCAATAGTGTATAAAAAATGTATACTCTGCGGTGTAAAATTTAAAGCAACTAATAAAAATAAAAAATATTGTTCTAGACAATGTTATGGAATAAGTATTACTGGAGATAAAAATCCCGCATGTAGAATTGATGTTAGAAAAAAATTATCTATTCAAAAAATGGGTAACAAAAACCCTAGTAAACGGTTAGATGTTAGAAAAAAAATATCAATTTCATTGTCTGGAAAAAATAATCCTCGTTATGGAACACATAGAAGTAAGGAAATAAGAGACAAAATATCCGTTGGTAATAGAAAACATTACGAAAATTCAGAAGAAAGAAAAAAGATTTCTATAGCAACAAAACTAGCAATGAAACGACAAGATGTCATAGATAAAATGAATAAGCACTTTGATTCTATACGTGGTAAAACATATGAAGAATTATATGGTGAGAAAAAGGCAAATAAATTAAAATCTATGTTAAGGAATGTGAACATTGGTAATAAAAATAACAAGGGTAAACATGTTTCTGATGATGCTAAATTAAAAATGAGATTAGCTTATTTAAAATATAAGGAATCTAAATTAAACAATAATGGTAAACTATACCCAAATTATAATATAGAAGCTTGCAAAATTATAGACGAATACGGTAAAGCTAATGGTTATAACTTTCAACATGCAGAAAATGGTGGAGAATTTTATATTAAAACTCTGGGTTATTGGGTAGACGGATATGATAAGATTCGAAATACTGTAATAGAATATTATGAGAGAGCTCATAAAAATAAAGTTAATAGAGATGAAGGTAGAAAACAAGAAATTGTTTCTTTACTCAATTGTAAATTTATAGAACTTAGAGAATGGGAGATAAGTGATGCATTACCTTAAATTTGCGCGTGTCGATACAACTATATATTCGGATCATCCCACA
>Ga0209727_1000300_pt1 | contig 59309 bp, 82 predicted proteins | sample RifGroC1_FD_183995 | JGI IMG/M metagenome (GOLD analysis project Ga0209727, IMG submission 183995) | Groundwater microbial communities from Rifle, Colorado, USA - Groundwater C1 (SPAdes) (version 2) | ecosystem: Environmental > Aquatic > Deep subsurface > Groundwater | place: Rifle, Colorado... | reverse complement strand
CACAGTTCTGCGGACGGCCGCGCATCGGATTCCCGGTTTTTGAGACTGAGAAATTCATACCCTTTCAACTCGCAGGACTCCGGTCTTGTGATTATTTGATGACGCCCACGCAATGGGGAAAGAGTGTTTTAGAAGCGAATGGACTTAAAAATATTTATGTGGTGAACGAAGGATTTGATCCGGAAATATTCCCATGGATTAAAGTGTCGGATTCTGAAAACAAACAGGATCCATTCACGTTCCTGCATGTCGGAAAGTTTGAGGAACGAAAAGGAACGCTGCAGATTATCCGCTGTTTCTTTAAAGCATTAGAGAATGAGTCCGCACGGCTCGTGATGCATGTCGATAATCCGTTTACAAATGATTACTCCGCAATCGAAAAAACAATGACCGAGCTTGGATTTATATCGACCACCCCTGTGGGTGACAATCCGCTGATCTATCGCCGAAAATCACTGGCGGTGATTTTCTCACCGGCATTTGAGAATCATTTCGAGGTGGCAAATCTTTATCAGATGGCGGATGCCGCTGTGTTCGCCTCGCGCGCTGAAGGATGGGGACTTTGTCTTTTAGAAAGTATTGTTTCAGGGATCCCTACAATCGTTGGAAATTGGACGGGACCAACAGAGTATCTTAGTAATTATTATCCTGAATTATTAACCCTGAAAGGGGTAAAAGAAAAGGCCAAAGACAGCACATGGTTCATCGGTGATCGTGGGGATTGGACTGTTCCAACGAATGAGAGTTTAGAGGTTGCGATCAAGATAGCGTTTCATCGTGCGCGAGATTTTAGGAAGACCGAAGAATGGAAGAATCACGTTGCAATGGCACGATGTTATACATGGGATCATGCCGCCAAGATGCTTGAATATGCCCTTCAGCAAATACTCGGAGTATGAAGAAAACAAAACGGTTTATATGTCTGAGATGTCACAATCCTTGTGACGGCACGATCTTTAATGAACGGAAACCGATATGCCGGATCTGTTTTGATGAGTTCATCGCGATCTGTGGAGTTCGGGAACTCGGATTATTACGGATCATCTCATGTTCGGATCTGATCAAATTATTCATAGGGGGTAAAATTGGAGAAGCAAGGATCAAGAAGCTGTCGCTCGAAGCCAGACGGACGGCACCTGTATCGATGCGACAAATGCGGAATCGTGCTGGCGCGTACGGATCTTCCGATGAGCGAGGAGGGAGTGCTTTCCAAACAACGGTCGCACCGATGCCCAAGCCCTGGCAAACAGGACTTCGAGAGGGAACTGAGGTAGACTATGCGTGTCAGGAAATCGGAAGTTAACATTAAAACAAGGAGGATGAGCAGTGGCGAATAAAAAGCTATTTGTATCGAATTTTAGTTTCCGAGCAACGGAGAAGGATTTGTATGAATTCTTCCGGCAGTTCGGAAGCGTAGTAAGCGCCAAGGTTGTGAGCGATAAAGAAACGGGTGAGTCGCGTGGGTTTGGATTCGTAGAGTTTGTGACGGCAGAAGAAGCGGAACGCGGGCTCGGAGCCGATGGACAATTGCTCACCGGCCGGCCACTTCGTGTGTCGTTCGCGCGAGAAAATAATTTCAAGCCAAAAGAACCTAGAGAAAATTTCAGGAGATAATATGGACCCAATCGAACGAAGAGATCTTGACCAGTTAAAAGTGATGCTCAAAAGCCAGGAAGTAAAAGAAATTGTTTTTGAGCTGATCGAAGAAGAAAGAATCCAACGTGAGCAAGAGGCATTGAAGGAAACAGCGTTACGAATCGAAGAAAGTATTTCAGAACCAAAGGAGAATGAGAATGCCTAAAGACCTTGATGTGAATGAGCCGTTACCGCCTAAGAAACAAATCTGGGTGGTGTATAACCACATGCCTTATGGAACCGTCGTTGCCACGCATTTTGAGACGACAATCCGCAACCAGAAACTTGCGAACGATACCGTAAGACGATTCGTCTATTCGCCCGAGGAACAACTCGAAGGATTTAAAAATACGCCGCAGGTTTCGCTATGCACCAAAACTAAAGGACCAGACGGAAAGGAAGTCATTAAGGTTGAGAAGAATAAAGTGATGATCTACCCGCTTGAAAAAGATCTACGCGGGATTCCGGATCCGGCAGCAGTGGTGATCAAATGGGCAGAAGAGAATGGAGTGCGTAAAGTCATCGACCCGAAAGATTCAGCGCTTCCGAAAACGGATATCGAACGTATCGCAAAGATGGAGAGTCGCGTGGCAACACTTGAAGAAGGCCAGAACAAAATGGCGAACGCACTTGATAGGCTTGCGAGCGCGATTGAAAAGCAGAACGCGAAAGGATAATGTTATGGATCAAAGTGATCATATGGCTGAACCTCATTATGAAGATCAAGTGACGCTCGTCGCGCGATTCATCGTTTCGAAAGATACCGCTGAAGAGATCAAAGGACAGATTGAGGATTTCGCGCGTGATTTCCTTAGTGAGGATGAAGCAAAACTAGAATCTGTTATAGAAGAGCCTATCGTATAATTCGTGCCGCAAGAAGAGGGGTTTTCTCCTTGTTATCCCCTCTAGCCATCGCGTGGGACTTGTCGCGGTCCCGCGCGATGCGCTAAATCTCCTACGCGGGAAAATCCTTCCAGGAGTATCTATAAAATAGATTTTTGAAAGATTGAACAATCAACATTTATCCCCTCGGTTTGCTTCGACTACTCACCTTATGCTATGATGTTATTCAGGAGCGAAAAAAAGAGAATGTCTGAGTCAATTTCAACCTTACAATTTGCCACCAAAATCCTGAACGACATCCAAAACAAAAGTCTTGATCCTGAAACACTTTCCACTGAGCAGCGCCGTATCTGCGTAAGGTTCATGGTGCATGACCGGAAATTCACGAAGATAGAGATCGCGGAGATCCTTCATGTTTCCCGGCAATGTATTTGGGAAGATCAGAGAGCGCTTGAGCGAACGCAAATAGGCGCAGCTCTCATGGTCGATGAATTGGAGACGATTCGGGAATACATGGTTACGGCCGAAACTGCAATGGCGCGTCTTTTCCGAAAAGGAAAAGAAAAGGATGCGTTCGATATTTATGACAAGTACATTGAACGCATGCAAAGTTTAGGATATGTGAAACGTGTCGCGCAGGAACATAATTTCAAAGGACAGATCTCTCTCCTCGAGGTTTTAAAATTTGAGCAATCCTTCCATCCAAAACACGAATCAGGAAACAACGGAAACGCTTCTGGAAACGGAAACGGCCGAGATCAAGAATCTAGCTCTCGGTTGGAGGAATCTCCGCTCTAATCCAGTTGAATTTCCTACACGCATTCTTGGAATTCCTTCCCATTGGATTTGGGATGGCGTTCAACAAATAATTCTTTCCGTATTCAAATACCGAAAAACCGCAGTTAAAGCAGGCCATGCTATGTCAAAAGACTGGACGGCTGGGCTTCTCGCGCTTGAATGGCTCATGCTTTTTTATGGTCAATCCAGGGTGATCTGTACTGGGCCAACCATGGATCAAGTAAAAGATATTATGTTTATGGAGATTGAGAAACAATATGATCGTCTTCGCGCAAGATTTCCAGAATTCAGAAAAGACTGGCTTACGACTAAGAAATTAGAGTTAGGGCCTGATTGTTTTGCTGTTGGCATGACGCCTCGCGACACGAAAGAAATGGTTGGAAAATTTCAAGGTCGGCATTCTCCTAATATGCTTATTATTATCACTGAAGCTCAAGCGGTTGAGCATTCGGTTTTTAAACAGATTAGAGGATTAATTACATCTCCGAACTCTCGTGTTTTAGAACTTGGAAATCCGCTGATCAATTTCGGGGATTATTATGAGCACTGCACCAATCCTGCGCTTGGTTATAATCTTATTCATCTTCCGGTTTCTGAATCTCCGAATATTAAATCTGGAAAAGAAATTATTCCCGGTATGTGCAGCCCTATTTATGTAGAGGAGTTTGAACGTGAGCTGCGTGCAATGGGTATTGATCCGATGGATGATCCTGAGTATCAAGGACGTGTGCTTGCTGAGTTTCCTCAGGATAGCATTCATACATGGATCCCGTTGGGTAAGATCAAAGCAGCTGTCAGTAATTTCAGGAGAATTAAGACGCAGGCGAATGCTGATCAGGATTTTTTACGCGTGGCAGGTCTTGACGTGGCTGGCGAGGGAGATGATGAGACGGTGTTCTCAGTCTTGGAAGGTCCTTGCATGCTCGATCAGCATCCGTTTCGGAAAATGCTCACGCCTGAGACGATCGGATGGGCTAAGACCTTAATCATAGATGATAAGGTGGAATCTATGGCTATTGATTATGGGTTTGATCCCGGCGTGACGAATATGCTTGAGTTCGAACGGATGCCGGTCATTAAGATTCTTTTCGGTGAGAAAAGTCCGGACGAACGGTATGTGAATTTCGGGACGTATATATGGGCTCTCTTGCGTGAGGCTCTAATGAAAGAAGAGATCGGGATTCTTAATGATCCGATCCTTATATACCAGCTTTCTTCGCGACGTGTTGAGCGTCAACCGAATGGGAATATCAAACTTGAAAGTAAGAAGAAGAGTGGTCAAAAATCTCCTGACAGAGGCGATGCGCTCGCGCTTGCGTGGTATGCCCGGCACACGATCATGGGCGGCGGCGACCATATTTCTGACGCGCAAGCGGAGAATGATGCAGCTGGCGTATTCCGTGAAACCGAACGGGAATTCCTTGCGCGCGGAAAGAGAAAAGATCAAGAATATTTGGATGAAGTTGAGCAGATCATATCCAGTGGTGCTAAACTGGAGGCAGATGAAATCCCGGATTGAAGAAGCCCGACAAACCAAAACGCAGTTATAACGGAAAACTTCCTGAAGATAATTTTTCTAGGGCGCTTTCAAATCAAGGCGATGAGGGAAAATTAATGAGAATCCTTTACTTAAAACATCCAACGGTTATTTATCAAAGAAAGGTGTCGGATGAATCCATACGATATTAATCCCCTCGCAGTTCGGGACCGCAAACCTGTAGACGGTCAAAACCTTGAAAAAAATGTTCCTGCTGAAATGCAAGAAATTTCATGGTCAGAACAGGATGTTCTTCAGAGTTACCTTCCGTTTGCTAATAATCCGGATCCCATCGTTCGTGTTAAAAGCCTAAAAATATACCGTGAGATGCTGCAAGACGATCAAGTGAAAGTGTGTTCTGAAATTCGAAAACAGGCACGTCTTTCTTCGACGTGGGATATTTCACCTGGCAAAGATAATGATACGCGCGCGGAAGAGATGGCTGATTTCATTAAGGATTGTTTGAATCGTATGCGTGGAACATTTGAGGATGATCTCTATCAGATTTATTCAGCGATTGATTATGGTTTCTCAATCTCTGAAAAGGTCTTTGAAGTGATCGAAAAAGGAAAATGGGCCGGTAAGATTGGACTTCGTGCGATCAAGACTCGCGAGCCGTTCAATTATGATTTTAAAGTGGATCCGCACGGCAATATGCTTGGTATTATTTATACGGGTATCAGTTCCGAGGATAGGCCAATCAATGACGCGCGTACGCTTCAGCCTGGGTATTTTCCAGGTGTGACGATGCGGCCTCCGAACAATTCACTGGCGAGTTTAATGCCAGGCAATAGCCAAACTTCAAATTGGGGAACGATTTCCAATCCATTCCCTCCTGAAAAATTTATTGTGTATTCTTACAATATGACTTTTGGGAATTGGTATGGGAAGAGTGATCTTGCGGCGGCATTTAAATGGTGGATCATGAAAAAGCATGGCTCGAAGTTTTGGGCGGTGTGGTTAGAACGATACGCGAGTCCTTTTATATGGGCGCAGTATAAGCGTGATGCTGGCCTTAAGAAATCGGCGCTTGATGCGATTGATGATTTCATCCGCAATCTTTCTACACGTCAGGGCGTACGGGTTTCAGATGCTATAGAGATCAAGACAGTTGAATTTGGAGGACAAGGTTTTAAGAGTTATGAACAAGCCATCGAAGCATACAATCGATACATTTCGCATGCGATTCTTGTTCCGAATCTTATCGGATTTTCTGGAAGTCAGGGATCTGGATCCTCTAAGGGCGGAGGAAGCTACGCGCTTGGCCGCAAGCAATTTGATGCGTTTGAGTGGATGCTCGATAAGCTGGGTCGAGATACTGCTGAGACGATTGTCGGCGATCAGATTATCAAGCAACTCATCGATCTTAATTTCCCGGATGTTGAAGAGGATGAATACCCTCGTTTTATTTTTACATCTGTCGATGATGAGACGATCGATATCCGTTCTAAAATCATTACGCTTTTGGCTCAGAATAATCTGCTGAACCCAGATGAAGAATGGGTGCGTGAGTTCATGACACTTCCGAAACGGGATCCTAATCTACCGCTTCCCCAAAAGATTCAAATGGATCGATTTGGGAATCCGATTCAGGATCCAAACAATCCTAATGGCAATCAAAAAACTAATCCGCAAGATAATCCTAAGGATACGAAACCCGCAGATAAGCCGGAAGACACACCAAAGGAAGATGCTTCTAAGAAAGAAGATCAGCCTGTTGAAAATAAATCAGAATTTAAGGAACGGGAACCTAACGTCTTTGAGAAAAAATTAAAGGTCAAAAAATACAAGAAAGATATTGAGGATGCGGATCAGGCTTTGTTCGCAGAGGCGATGATTGCTATTGAGAATGTGCGAGACGACATGATCGATCAGGTCAAGCGTAAGAAAATCATTGAGTCTGGTGATGCTGCGGCCATTGATAAGATCGCGTTTAATGCGAAAGAATTAAAAGATGTTTTCTTGAAATGGAGCGTAAAGATATTTCTCGATTCAAAACTCAAGACACTTGAAGAGATTGGCGATACGGGTGCGCAAGTTGATATTGTCCGTAAGTTTGCGGAGCAACCAGCTGCGATGGAACCTTGGCAGCCGCTTCCGCCACAGGACGCGATTGATTTTTTCAAACGGAAAGTCAAGGCCAAGATTGTGAATCAGGATGGTAAGAAAGTTATTCTTGATATGGCTACGGGTCTTGATATGGCGTTTATGAAACAACGGGCATTTACCATCGCGAGTGTCGTGAAAGATGGAATCATTAACGAAGCGCATTCTATTTTATTGAACGGAATTAAGCGCATGGACGAGGCTGGGACGATCAGCGACTTGAAAGATATGTTCAACAAATATATTGATCAAGGCGAAGAAGTTGATGAGGAATTGCTCAAGCCTTATCGGTTGCAGACCATCGTGCGCACGAATGTCACGGAAGCGATCAACGCAGGACGCGCCGCAATGATGCTGGATCCAGACGTTCAGGGGTTTGTTCAATATTGGGAATACTCGGCGATTATGGATTTTCACACTACCGATTATTGTTCGTGTATGGACGGAAAGATTTTTCGGATCGATGATCTTCTGGCTCTCAATCCTCCGGCTCATTATAACTGCCGGTCTTATACCGTTCCGATCACGAAATTTGAGATTCAGGACCTTAAAGATGAAGGGCGTGGTGTCGAAGTTGCGCAACCGTGTCCAGATCGTGCTTCTGAATTTTTAGATATCAAACGATCGAGGATCGAAATGCCAAAACTCGTAACCACAGGAATTGTGGATCCATCCGGCAAAGGTTTAGATCCAAAAATAGATAAAAGAATTCCCACGCCTTCTTTGGATTCTGCGCCAGCTCAAAGAACGCAAGCGGATATCGAAACGGACAATAAATTGCGTAAAGAATTGATGACTATTATCACACGTTGTCCGTATACAGGTTGTTGGGGTGGTGAAGTTACATTCTCCAAGCGGCTAGGGAATGTCGGAGAATATATATGCTCGAAGTGTGAACTTCCTTTCCGTATCTCGCGGAAAGGCGATATTTATCTTTATGATGCCGGCACCGAACATTGGCAGCGTGTGAGCGAGCGAATCATTCCGTCATTTTTTTCAAGCATGGAGGGTAAAATGATATTCCCAATCGAACGATGCCCAGAGCCCACGTGCGCGTCAGAAAATATTAATGCTGGCAAGAAAATATTTAATGTTTTGGAATATCAATGTTCGGCTTGTGACCTTATGTTCCGAGTTTCTGCAGCGGGTGATATTTATTTTTACGATTATGGAATTGAAAAATGGGAGCGCGTCACTAAAGGTGCTTTCCCCAAATTCTTTAAAGAGAAGGAGAAAAAATAATGGATATCCGTATTGTTAACAATGGCCAGAATCAGGCTGGAGGAGTTACGGCAGCGAGCGTTGAAAATCTTCAGAAAAGAAACGCTTTGTCGGTTATTCTGCTAAATGCTTCTGGAGATATTTATAATGCTGGTCCAGGCCAGGGACAAGACGGGGCGATTGTTGACGGTTCAAATTCATCGATAAGGGCTACGGTTTTGAACGACGCAACCACTCCTGCGTCTTCTTCGGATAAAGCTTTAATCGTTCAATTTGGGGATGGCGTTTCTCGTGAAGTCGGGAAAGTTACGGTAAGTGGAGTGACTGCTGGGATTGGAGTGACTGGGGACGTCTCAACAATTCCTAAGGCTGGGCAAACGTGGCCTATTTCAATTGCGGCTGATATTAACGTCAGAGAACAAGCAAAAACGGGAGTTCATGTTTCTGGTGGCCAAGTTGGAATAACGGGTGACGTAAATGTCATTGTTGAAATTGGTGATGTGATAACCATTGGGAAAGTCACTGCTCCTATCGGAGTTTCAGGAGATGTCACAGTTATTGGCGCGAAATTTAATAATGGTGGGACGGATGATGGCAAGAATTTAGGAGTTCTTGCGGCTCAGGTTGGAGCCATTACTCAATCTTATACGGATGGTCGACAAACGAATCTTCGAGTAAAGACGGATGGGGATCTTGTAGTTACGCTTGAAGGAGAATCGATTATTACAGGAGTGACGGGTGATGTAAGTACAACTCCAAAATCTGGGCAAACGTGGCCTGTTTCAGTTCAGAGCGGTGGCGGATCTGGGGATGTTGCTTTGGTGGATGGATCCGATAGAAGTATCAAGAATACTGTAAGAGATTATGCGAATTCAAATCCTCAGGCAGTTGTTCTTACAAATGTTTCTGGGGATACTTATAGTCCAACTCCTAAAGAACCTATTTGCGCGACCATTCCTTTTAACATCACGACAGCCGGAACGACGACTCTTGCAGGTCCTTATAACGGGCGCGTGATCAAGGTGGTGAGTTATGACCTTCAAGGCTCAAGCGATATTGCTACGGCCCAAGGTCATTTTGGATCCGGCGCATCGGGATCTCAGCTTACATCTGATTGGTTATTTTCGGTACGTGAAGGGGTTGCTAAACAGGTTTCTCAAATTGGCGGAGGTTATATTTTCAAGACTCTTTTAAATCAAGCATTAGTCTTCGAGCTTTCGGCTGGTTCTCTTCGTGGCTCGGTAACCTTTCAGACGGGAGATGCATTCTAATGATTAAAATTACTACCTGGAGTCCAGACACCTGTAAATGTGTAATTGAATATCAATGGGATTCTGATTTACCAGCAGATCAGCGGTCGCATACTGTCAGTAAGATTGTAAGTGCTTGTAAAGATCATGAAAATCAAGTTGATAAAACAGTTCATTTTGAGTCTGTGTTGAATGAAAACAAGAATAAAAATCAGGCTATTGATTTACTAGTAAAGAACGCAGATGAATTAACAAAACTTGATGACGATGGAAATAAGATTCCTGATTTGAGCAAGATTGATTATTCTTTTGATAATGATAGAAACATTACTATTTTTGCGACCGGAATAAAATCAGATTCAAAAACGAATGCTCAGACAGCTATTGATGTGAAGCTTGGGGCCGGGAAGGTTATGATTTCTTAATGTCAATCAAGCAGATTTATGAAATTCCAGATGGAATTACTGTTACCTCTGGATTAAATGTATATGTAGATTTTTGCTCTGATATGTTTAATACCAGTACTACGGAATCTAATAAAGCTACTATTGTTCGAACAAACGGGGCGACGTTTAGTTACCTTTCTGTTTACGTTTCTTCAAATACATTTGGCATAGTCAGCAATGTTAATTTTAGAAAGAATAGTGCGGCAGGGAATCAATCAGTTTCCGTAACAGCTTCCACAACTGGGAGATTTCAGGATACTTCTAATACTGACGTAGTTGCGACAAATGATACTGTAAATTTAAATATTATAGTGGGAGCAGATGCTGGGTCTGCTGCGTTTGAAAATATTTCGATAGTTTCAAGTCCGACTACTAATTGGAGAATGTTTGGATTTAACAGTGGTAATAACATTGCGGCAGCAGCTATCTATAAATCAGTTTCTGGATTTGCCTCTACCACAACTGAAACTCTTGCTCAAAATAAATTCAGAACAGCTGGAACACTTAAAAAAGCACAAGCTATAATTAGCACGAATACAGCTGAAACTAATAACACAGTTGGTATCAGAATAAATGCCGCAACAAAAAATATTTCGATGTCTATCACCGCACTTACGACTGGGTCATTTGAGGATACTTCTAATACTGATGCCGTTGTTTCTGAAGATTTAGTGAATTGGATAACTACGAATACCGGAAATTCAACTTTAGCTTCTATTTTTAAAGTTGAGTTTGTAGCAGATGATTCTAAAATAAATCAAGTTCTTATGCACTTAGGTGGAGTTGCTGTGGGTGATGGAGTAACTTCTTATATTGATATTTCAGGACGTGGACAAGGGAATGCTACTGAAGCGAATCGACAAGTTTCTATTGATTTTAATTATACTGTATCGACTCTTGAAGTTTATATTTCTAGTAATGCTACCACTTCAAATAGTACATGTGATTTTAGGGTTGGGGCAACAACCCCAGCAGGAAGTCCTTCTGTTTCGATAACTTCTGGGACAACAGGATATTTTTCAGATTTAAGTAGTACGTATAACGGGGCTTCAGCAGATTTAGTAGATCATAGAATTGTTAACGGTGGAGGTGGTAGTTTAACTATTGTAGGTTCTGGCATGCTGATGAACGAAACTCAAGCTGCTGCTCCTCCTCCTGCAGTTATTACTTCAAGATCAAAAAAGAAAATGCTTTTGGGAGTCGGCCTATGAGATTTGCAATATCGAATCTCCGAACCTATAATGAAAGCGAGGAATCATAAATGGAAATTGTAAATATTGGCGATAAAGACGGCGGCATTATAACGGAACTTCGACGTGAAATCGGATCGATTCCGGTTTATTTGCCAGGAACTGGAGATGGTCAAGGTCGTCAATATTGGAATGAGCAGATTCACATTACGGGATCTGGCGACTCGACCATTCATACAGTTCCATCCGGAAAAAGATTCTCTATTGATTCTTTAATGCTTACGGTTCAGAATGCCGGCGCTGCGATTCGTTTAAAATCTGGGAGCGCTAATCCTATTTCTGGAGTTTTAAGACTTCCATCCAACACGCCTTTTTCATTTCAATTTGGAAAAGATGCAGAACTAAAGGGTGCCTATATCAGTGATAATTTTGTGATCAATACTTCTGGAGACAATCTTACGCCATATGTTGGCGGTTGGGTGACCGGGTACGATGAGAATTATTGATGCCATTTACCATTTCTGATGTCGAAAATCATATCAAAGGGCTTTCTAAGAAACAAAAGAAAAAATGGGTGGCCATTGCTAATGGCATCCTTTTAGCCTTTGAGCAAGATGGGAAAAAAGGATGTGAAGCGAAAGCGATTCAGATCGCAAATCTTAAATTCGAGGCATTTAATCCGGTGATGACCATCGCGGAGGCAAACAAGATGAAGCAGGAATTAATCGAAAAAAAAGATGGGTTAGAAATCCCAGAGATGGAAATCTTTAGATCCGGTACCCATAACGGCGATGAGTTTACGGATAAAGACCTTGAAGATATTGCCAGCAATTTTCAGAAGCTAAAAGGTGAAGTCCGCCCCAAGCTTAAGATCACGCATGAGGAAAATCAGAAGTCTCTTGCCGGACTTGCAAGCTATGGGGATATCGTCGATGTATTCGTCAAGACGGTTGAGGATGGAACCAAACGTCTTTTTGCCAAGATAGCCAATGTCCCTAAACAGGTGATCGATTTTATAAAAGAGAGACGGTTCCCTGAGCGAAGTATTGAACTTTACCCGAAATTCAAACTCGGAACTCAAACCGATTCTCCGATCTATAGGAATGTCCTGAAAGCCATTGCTCTTTTAGGCCAAGAAATGCCGGCCGTGACTGGTATGGAACCAATACAACTCTCAGAACATCTGGAGTTACAGGAGACCGTTTGTTTCGGAGAGGTTTGTTTCTTTTGCGAAGAGGAAGCCAAGGATCATGTTTTAGCAAAAGCCTTAAGCATTGAGGCTGATATGAAAATCTTTCAAAGCAAACTATCAAGCTAGGAAAGGAGGTTGTCAATATGGACATTAAAGAACTGGAAAAGAAGTTTACTGAACTTTCTGACAATCAGGAAAAGATTCAGAAAGATTTCACGCTCAAGCTCGAAAGCGCCCAACGCGATGCGAAGCAGTTTAAAGAACTCGCCGAAAAACGTGAGGAGGAGAACCGCCAATTGAAAGATCGTGCGGAATCCGCCGAAAAGGAGAAAGCGAAAGCATTCTCCGAATCGAAAAAGGCCGAGGTCAAATCGTTCGTCGAAGCGCAAGTAAAAGCTGGGAAAATCATTCCTGCTCATAAAGAAGCAGTTGTTTCCTTTATGGAGTCTTTGACTTCTGAAGGAGAGGTCGCTTCCTTTACGGACAAGAATGGAAGTAAAGTTTCACATTCTCAGTTATCACTTTTCAAGGACATTATTTCGAAGATGAAACAGGTTGTGCCTGTCAATTCGGAATTCTCAGTCCATGAAGTTGTGGATGGCGAAGAATCGGGAGATACTACGGAAGAAAAATTCATGGAAGTGCGATCAGAAGGGACAATCCAAAAATTGCCGCTTCAGGATGAGGCACTTGCCTTGAAGGCTTTCGAATATCAGGCCGAGCAATTAAAGCTCGGTAGAACAATAGACTATGGGGAAGCTCTCATAGCTGTTGCTCCGAAAAGAAAGATTAAAGCGTAAGGTCAAGTCGGGAGCCTTCATCCTCGCAAGGGGATATTCATTCCGATAATTGAATTCATAACCTTTAAAAGAAGCAGGAGATCACTCCAATGGCAAACACAGGTATTCGTGGTGACATGCCGATCATGGAGGATACTTTCCGGGCTGATCAGGCCATCGCGAAATATCGCGTTGTAACCTATTCGACCACTCCTGGCTTTGTCACTTATGGAGCCGCTAAGGCTCCGAAGATCGCAGGCGTTGTACAAAATGCAACGAGCGCGTCAGGTGATACGGTCAGAGTTCGGCAATTGGGAAAATCCCTTGTCGAAATTTCCGCAGCCGTTTCTAAGGGCGTTCCGCTCCTTATTTCAGACGCAGTAGGTCGCGTTTCGAATAATGGCGGCGTCACAGGAGATGGAATTGTGGGAGTGCCAGAAGAGGGAGCCGCAGCAGAACCGGCAGGTACTTCCGGGGATCAGATCACTTGCTTCCTTCAGATTCGGAGGGCATAAGCAATGCCATCAAAGCCAAGTGACGTCCACGTAAACGTGCCGCTCACTAACTTCGCCCTCCAGTTCCGCAACCGAGCTTTTGTTGCTGAGGAAATGTTTCCAGTCGTCACGGTCATGAAAGAATCGGACGTCTATTACACTTTCTCACGCGAAGAACTTCGTGATGTGGATTCCCTACGCGCTGCAGGCGCACGGGCGAAGGAAGTTGAGTGGATGCCTTCAACAGCATCGTATGCAGCAGAAGAGTATGCATTAAGACATCTTCTGGCAGATCGAATCATTAATAACGCAGACAGTCCTGTCCGTCCGCGCATTAATACGACTGCGAAATTGTTAAAATGGATCGAATTAGGACAGGAAAAGAGAGTGCAAGCTGTTTGTCAGAACTCTGGCAACGTTGTCGCCACGGTGGCGGCTTCCCCGAAATGGGATGGCACATCTCCGACGATTGAGAAAGATATCGATACGGCGAAAGACAGCATCCGCAATAATGCGGGCGTTGAGCCGAATGCGATTCTTCTTGCGGAGAATGTGAAAGACGTTGTGAAGCGGGACAGTACGCTCCGCGATCTTATTCGCTATGTGGTTAATGGCGGACAAGAGAATAAAGGGCTTCTGATCAATGGTGAACTGCCTCCTGTGATGTTCAACCTCGCGATTATTATCGCGGGCGCTACGGAAGACACGTCGAAACTGAATGCATCTTCCTCGATCGCCAAGATCTGGGGAGATTCGGTTCCTGTGTTTTACCGTGAAATGGCTGTTTCGTTGGATGCCATTTCCTGGGGCTACATCATGCGAGTTCAGGACAACATTGTAAGATCGTATCGTGACGAGCACCGCAAAGGCGAGTACATTGAGGTTTCGGTTATTCAGGCCGAAGAACTCGTGACTTCCAATGCGGCCAACCTCATTACGGACGTCTTGTCCTAAACAGTGAGTTGCGCATAAAGGTGATGGGGGTTAGCTGGCCCGCGAGAGCCGGTGAGCCCCCTGATCCTTTTAAGGAGTAGACAAATGGCCTTCGGAATAATCATTAAAAAACCCCAAGAAAAATATGCAATCATCCGAAACAAATCTCAAGCCGCACGCGCTTTTGTGAGCCGCGAAAACCGTCAAGAATACGATAATGAAAAGCGCGCAAAAGAAATCAGTGCTAAAATGCCGGCTAGTTCTTCCGCCTATAATGCTGTTGCTGTTTCTAAGATGATGGGCATCGGAGAGAAACAGGCTGAAAAATTAATCAATAAGAAATCGAAAGGATTGGTGACGGATGGAAAAATTGACTAAGGAAACAGTAGACGATATTCTCACCAAACTTTCGGATGCGCTTTACGTCCCCATACAATTCGGACAAGATGATCAAGATCAAAATAAAGTCGTTCCTATTTTTGATGTGAACGCTATATTCTCAAAACTGGTGGCGCTTTGTGTGTATACAGGTCTTAACGTACCGAGTACGTTTGGTCCGGCGTATAATCGTGTGCATGCGGATATTGAGTTTTTCAAAAAGCAATTTGATAATGATCTGGCTAAAGAAGCGTTGGCTAGAATTCCGGAAGAAACGAAACCGTTAGAGGATCTGCAACAAGAACCTCTTAAGGAGAATACCGATGGGGTTTCCGAGTCCCAATAATTCGAGCGAGATCCTTTATGGATCTTCTGGAGACGTTCGCAATGAAGTGAATGCTTATGCCATAACTTCGCAGGCTGGGCATTATGTGGATGAAACGGAAATACCTGGGAATCTGATTATTCGAGGACTTGAACGAGCAACGAGACTTATTAATGGATATCTTGAAGTTGTTTACTCAAGCTCTATTCCTATCACCGCAGCTGCTAATGTTCCGGTCTTGCTTGATGATATAGCATCTGATCTCGCGACTTACTTTACACTACGCGCGAACGTTGCGCGCGTGGGACCAATCTCTTCTGAGAAGAAAAATGATTATTACGATCAATATATCAATGAAGAGACAGGAATCCTTGCGCTTATCCGGGAACGCAAAATTCAGATTACGGAATTTACAGCAGTTTATGGCGATGAAGTGAAAGCAGTCAGAGCTGAAGGACAAGCTCCTATCTTTGATGTAGATAGTGAATTTAATTGGAATACGGACACTCGAACTATTGATGACATTGAAAAAGAACGAGACGCTTGATCAAAGTTGATTTAAAAAAACTTTTGTGTTATAAAGTTCCGCAATGAAAACGACTGTCACCCGATTAAAAACATTGATTCAAAATAACAATCAATCCGGGCAGACACTCTCATATGTAAAATATGTTGAGATTATCCATCCTGATATTTTAATCCCTAATATTTCTCTTACTCTTTTACCTTCCATATTTTTTACTCCTATAAGCACTGAAGAGGAATGGGTTGCTTCTCAGGAAAAACAAGCTACGCATATTGTGAAGGCCTATTTGGTGATGCGCTATAACCAAAGAGAACTTTCTATCATTGGGGATGCTACGCGTACGCAAGGACAGGGAATGCTTGATTTTGTGAATGATTTCCTCTCAGTTGTTAGAGGGACTCGCTTAGCAGTTAATGATACTCAGTATTTAGATAAGCCATTAGAAATTCAGAATGTCGATTATATAAGAGAAGATTTGGGTGAAAATAGTTTTTTGATTATTGCTGATATTACTATGCTATGCGTAAGAATATTTTTACAGACAAGCCTTCCTGGGAATATATGAGAAATGAATTAGGCCAATTTATTAAAGGTCATAACGGCTTTAATAATAATGGAATAACTTTATGTAAAGATTGCCATTATGTAAATGAACATGAAAGGAAAAAATAATGCGCATACTTTGCATGAGCGATTCCCCTTTTATTCCTACGGGTATGGGACGTCTTGGTCGAGAGCTTGCGATAGGGTTGGCAGCGCGTGGGCACCAGATAGGCTATATCGGATGGTACCACAGAGCAGATATTACTCCGAATCTTCCGCATAACATTCATTTCTGGTGGACAAACGATAACCTCTATGGATCCAATATTCTGGATCGTGTCGTTGAACAATTCCAACCTGATATTCTTCTTACAATCGGTGATTTTTGGTGGCTTTGGTACATTACGGATCCGAATGTTTGTCGGACTAGAAAATCATTTCAATGGTGTAGTTATATTCCTGTGGATGGCGAACCGATATGCGGCGGCCTTCCTCCGGGTATCGTAAAGACCATTGAAGATATAGATATTCCGGTTGCGTACACCAATTATGCGAAGGATGCTGTCTTAAAAAGCGTATCGGATGAAGAGACGAGAAGCCGTCTTCGAACGATTTATCATGGCGTCGACACAGACATGTTCAAACCTTTAGATCCTAAAGAACGAAGACTTCTCCGTCAGAAATTCGGGATTCAAGATAAATTTATGTTCCTTACCGTGTCTCGCAATCAATCACGAAAGAATATCCCGCAACTCATTCAGGCCTGGAAAATATTTTCTGAACTTCCAGAATTTAAAGATAAAGTTATTTTTTGGCCGCATATGTATTTCAATGATGTGATGGGATGGAACATCGATGAGCTTCTTTTGGTGAATGGATTAAAGAACCAAAGCATTATGTATTATGATCAAGTTGCGCATTCAAGCTCAGAGCTTCATATGCTTCCTAATGAGGAACTCGCGAAACTTTATCAGGTTGCAGATGCGTTCATTCTTCTTTCTGGAGAAGGATTCGGGATGCCGACGTTTGAAGCAATGGCAACTAAACTTCCATGTATTCTTTTAAATCATTCAGCGTCTGCGGAACTTGGAGCTGATGGACGGGCTCATTTAGTTCCGCCGGCTGGAACGCTTACATGGACAGGATCTCATCTTACTGAACGTCCGGTTCCGGATGTGATGGCATCAGCCGCTGCGATGATTAAAATATTTAAGGATAAAAAATATCGGGATGATGTTGCTCAGAAAGGCTATGAATTTGCCACGCAGTATCCTTGGAGTCGGATTGTGGATGAATGGAACATGTTATTCTTGTCTCATGAAATGCCTTTTATAAAACCGATAAATCTCGAGGTGGTCGTATGAAAATATGGGTACAGATCAAATTCATGATTCGTCCCTGCGCCCATTGCTGCGGTGGCAAGTGACGAGCCTTATCCTTTTTTATTTAGCAGCTTCTGGTGGGGCTCTTTTCTTCAAGATCCTTTCAATGCAATTCAAATGGTTTGATCGGAAGCCTTTCAATTGTCCATTTTGTACCGGGTTTTGGATTGCGGCTGCGCTTATGTTCTTACAGTTTAAAAATGTTGAGGTTTATTTTATTGCGGCATCTATTCTTGGGGGATCGGCAATGAGCTGGGCTTTTGTGAATACTTTCTGGAGGGATTGATGGAACTCATCGTATATGCGCCTGTGTGGGGACAATCCGGATTTGAGCATTTAAGCCGCGAGCTTCTTCTTGCGCTTGATCAAATGGGAGTAGGAATTGAGTTGCGGCCTGCTTACGAGTGGAATTCTGAACGGGTTGCTATCCCCCAGGAAAAAATATCTCGGCTTGTTCGCATGACACAAACAAGAGTCAATAAATTAGCGCCGCATGTTATCTATCAACTCCCGCGTGCGCAGCCTATTTATAAGGATGCGCCGGCTATCTGCTACACGCTTTTTGAGACAGACAGATGTCCTAAGCCATGGATGGAGTCTCTTCTTAAAATGGACAAGATATTTGTGTTTAGCGAATTCAACCGAAAGAGCTGGGTGGAATCCGGGATTCCAGAAGAGAAAATTGAAGCGCTTCCGATTGCTGTCGATTCATTCAAATACACACCAGATGGTCCGCAACTTGAAATTTCAAATAAGAAGGGATTCACGTTCCTTTGCTCCGGTGATTTTACGGAACGAAAGAATTTTGAATCTGTGATCGAAGCGTTCGTTACGGCATTTAGCGATCGGGATCAAGTGACGCTTATCTTTAAATGTCATTATGCTGGTTTTACAAAGTCTTACCGCCGTGAATGTATGATGCGATTACGTCGTATTGCTATGAATTTTAATTCTAAGAATCCTCCGAGGATCCTTTTTTGGGGCGATAAAATATCGGATTATGGAATGGCTTCTCTTTATCGATCGGTAGATTGTTTCGTTCTTTGCTCGCGCGGGGAAGGATTGGGGATGCAATATCTTGAGGCGATGGCATCCGGGATTCCGGTGATTGCTTGCGATTGGGGAGCTCAAACAGATTATCTCAAATCAGATAATGCTTATCTCGCAAAGTCATTTTTGCATATTATTGACGATCCGAACTATATCCTCAAATGCCCTCAAGCATTAAATAGCCGTTGGTGTCAGGTTGATATTGATGATCTTCGGGACATCATGAAATATGTCCGTGACAATTACGCGGAAGCGCAGGCGCGCGCGCGGGAAAACATGCAGTGGGCGAGTCAGCAGACTTGGCAAAAAATGGCGATATCATTCATTCGCGGGGTTATTAGTATGTATGATCGGAAACCCAAAGATACATTACCGACGGAGGCTTTAGTATGAAGATCATGTTTGTCATGCTTAAGACCATGGGAGATGTAATCTTGGGCGCAACGATTTGCAGGGAACTTAAAAAAGAATTTCCGGATAGTGAGATTCATTATTATGTGAACAAACCTTATGCGGATCTATTGAGGAACAACCCTAATATAGATGCTATTCACGAATCGGAAGAATGGTATTACGATGTCATCTTCCAAGAAATGACTTACGAGGGATATGACAGAATTTATGCTCCCTATCAAGTCCGCGGGGAATGTAACATGTGGCACCAAAATGAGGATACGCGGCATCAGCATCTTCTTGATTTTTATTGGATGCGTATGGGAATGCATAGAAAAATTGAGGATCGGGAATGCTATTTGTTTCCATCTCAGAAAGATTTTGAAGTTGCAAATAACCAGATATCTTTCGATGTTCCGAGAATCGCTGTTCATTCGACAAGTGGGGTTGTGACAAAAGACTGGCCTTTGTTTAATGAATTGACTGAAGAGTTTCGAAAATCGGGATACGGGGTCGTGCAGGTTGGCGGTCGCAATGATAAGATAGTAAGAGGATCTATTGATCTGCGCGGAAAACTTGGGTTTTTGGAGCTTGCAGCGTTTCTTTCCAAGTGCGCGCTTTTTATAGGTCTTGATTCTGGGTTGAGTTATATGGCAGATGCCATGAAGGTTCCAACGATCGTCATTCAAGGATCCACGAATCCGGTGACGTCTGGACCGATTTCTGGGCGTGTGATTCATATGTTTGCGGAACAAACGGGCTATCAGGATTGTCAGATTGTGAGATGCCATACCAACTGCCGTCATGAAGTGAATTGCAACACTAAGATTACGGTTGAAGATGTCTTGAAAAAATCGATGGAAGTTTTAAGGGAATGGCAGAGCCCAATTCCAGTAGAGGTCTAAATTGTTCTTGGAAGAAGCAAAAGTTGCGATGAACATGATTATGACTTATGGGCTTGGGACAGTTCTTGCTATTTTCATCACGTTTGCTTTTTGGAGAATGTTGATTTATGTCTTTAAAGAAAACAGCAAACGGGAAGATAGGCTGGCAAATATTATTGAAAATCATATCAAAAGTTTGACAGAATCTTTTGGTAATTTAAATACTTCCACGGTTAATAATTTTGCTCAAACGCATGCATATATTTTAGATATTAAAGAAGCGAACAAACTTCAAAGGGAAGAACATAAAGAGATGGTCAAAACCCTTCAAGGAATGCAGACCGAAATGGTCAGTCTTTCCGTTCAACTGAAAGAAAAATGAATGAGAATATTGTTTGTTACCCACGATGGAGTCAGTCATGAACCGCTTGGAATCCAATACCTTTCTGCCTCTCTTAAAACTTTCGGGCATGAAACCAAAGCTTGTATGCAGTCTAAGGTTATCGGAGAAATTGAAAAGTTTGGAGCTACGCACGTGGCTTTTCAAGTCCTTACAGGAGACGAGGGGCGATGGGGATCGGTGGCGCGAGAAATTAAATCTCGATATCCGAACGTACTTACGATCTTTGGGGGACCGCATTTTCTCTTTACGAAATCAGGACAGCAGGAAGCCGACTTCATAATTCGGGGAGATGGAGAAGTCGCAATTGTTGACGTTGTAGAGGGGAGGAAACACGAAGATCTTCAGGCTGTTACCACGGGGAAATATGGGGCTGAACTTGACCACCTTCCGAAACCGGATCGTTCGATACTTTACAACGATGACTTTCCTGGCATTAAGAACAATGTTATCCGCAATTTTATATCCTGCCGAGGGTGCCCTTATAAATGTACTTATTGCTACAATTCAAATGCCGAATGGCAGCGGATGGTGGAGCTCGGTAAGAAGCGCCTCCGTTATCATTCTCCTGAATACATGGTTGAAGATATCGAAAAAACATTTAAGGATTATGGTGGTGAACTCGTCAGCTTCCAAGACGACATATTTGGAATCGACATGGCTTGGCTGGAACGATTTGCGAGACTTTATCAGAGAATCAGAATTCCTTTCTTTGCCCAGTTACGTCCACGTCTCATCACTGAAGATCGCATCAAGCTACTCAAAGAGTCTGGAATCCACATCGTGTCATTCGCAATTGAAAGTGGAAATCAAAAAACGAGAAGAGAAGTTTTAGACCGTGAAGAACCCAACGAACTCATCGAGCGTGGTTGTGATCTGCTCCACCGATACGGCATCAAATTTAGAATGCAAAATCTGCTCGGGCTTCCTGTGGATGATCCGCTTGCTGACGCATTGGAGACTCTTAGGTTTAATAAAGATCAAAGGCCGACTTTGAGTTGGGCGAGTATGCTTCAGGCTTATCCCGGAACTGTGATAGCTGATTATGTCGTAAAAAAAGGTATTGTTAAATCTGTTGAGGATCTTTCATTCATGGTAAATGCTACGTTCTTTGATGAGATTTCTTTACCTATTAAAGATAAGGAAAAGATTGAGCGCCTTCATAAATATTGGTCGGCAGTTGTTAGGTGGCCTTGGCTTTATTACATTGTAGTGAATGTATTAATTCATTTGAATCTTGGTAAGAAATTTCATAGCTGGATATTCGAAAAAACAAAACAGTACATCAATGCACGTGAATACTGGCGCGTGGAAAGAGATTTTGATCGACATATTTCGGTATTGAATAAGAAACAGCCACTTGATCGTTTGGGTGGGGAATTACAGCGAGAGGAGATCTGCGCATGAAGTTAAACATTGGCTCTGGTCAGGTCGGAGGATCTCCATTTGAAGGAAACGGATGGGAATGTGTCGATGATGCCTATACGCCTGGGACAGAGGAATGGAGAGGTCCTTCCGTTTACCATAAGTTCGATATTACCGGAACGTGGCCTTTTCCGAGTGAAGTGGCTGATTGCATTTTTGCTTCCCATATCCTCGAGCATATCGAGCACATCAAACAGCGGAAGGTCTACGAGGAAGCATTACGGGTATTAAAGCCCGGAGCGCCGATGCGAATCATATGCCCGGATCCGCGTATCTTCTTTGCGAACTGGCAAGCTAAGAACAAGAATTTTATCAATGATTGTTATGGGCCTGAAAATCGAAAGTTATATGGATATGATGATAATCCGGCAATCGCATATTCTGACATGTTCTTCACTGATCATTATGATCATCTCCTTGCGCCTTCAATCGACATGGTGCAGATGTTCCTCGTGCGCGCGGGATTCTCGAAAGTTACGGAGATGCGATATTGCAACACTGAGTTTCCACAGTTCTTCGGGGACTATGAACATACGCTCGATAACAGGCCGGTAATGAGTTACTATTTGGAGGCGGTTAAGTAGTGGATATCATTTTAAAAAATGATAAGAAAACATTGTGTTGTGAAACTGAATATAAGGTTGGAGATAAAATTAAATTTTTTCGTATGAAAAGTAAATATAGAGCTATTGTCGGGCATCCATACCAAGGAACTTATTCGTGCCATACAATAAAATTAAATCCTTTAACTTACGGCTTATCAGAGTTTAAATGTGGGAATCAATCTTGAAATCGGCAGCGGAAGCAATCCTCATCCTGGGTATCGGCATTGTGACCGCTATTACGATCGCTCTCAACGGGATCTTCTGGATTTTGTATGCGACGCTCATCGCCTCTCTGTTCCTAGTCTTTCTTGTTCAAATGTGCTTATGTTCGGCGTGTTCGAACATTTTGGATTTTATGAAGTTCAGGAAGTCATGCTTGAAGTCGTCCGCGTCCTCGAGCCCGGTGGCGTATTCCGGTTTGACGTTCCAGATTTTGACTGGTTTGTGGAAAGATACACCCGCCCCGAACTGCTCACCGGAGAACGCAACGAAGATTGGGTTCTTAAAGCCATCTTCGGAGGACAGGACGGACCCGGAATGTTCCATAAATTCGGATGGAACGAACGAAGACTAAAGGAGTTTCTCTTGAAACCAAACTGGAATTTTTCAGAAGTGAAACTAATTGGACGGCAATGGCGGGATCCGGAAGAAAATCATCTAATATGGGAATGTAAGAAATGAAAGAATGGCTAAAAGCAAATGATGTGATTGATACCCAGAATTTTTATGATCTTAAATATGAATCACATGGTAGAGAAGCGTTTACGGGATATGACTGGAGATTTTTCTTTAAATCAATAGAGGATCTCTTTGGAAGACCACGGCCTACGGACGCATGGCTTGACTGCGGATGCGGGCATGGTGAGTTCCTTGAAAAAGTGATCGCTCGTTATAAATTCTCAAGCCCGGCTTTATATGGAATTGATTTGAGTGGAAAAGCTTGTGATCTCGCCGAGGAAAGATTCAAAAATTATGAGTATAAAATAAATATTCAGATGATAAGCATGGATTATCTTCCGGACTATTGGATGAACTATTTTGAAGTTGTGACTTCTTGGGGGAGTATTGAGCATTCCATGGATCCTCTTATGTCTCTTAAGAATATGATTTTTGTGACGAAGCCCGGCGGGTTTGTGATGATCGCAGTTCCGTTAGAATTTCAGAACTGTTTAGATTATATCAAGGCTGAGAAGTTTAATAGAAACAATGAAAGATTCATGGAGTATATGGAGTGGCTTGCTTATTTTTCGAAAATTAAAAAGCCGATCATGACCCAAAAAATAGAAATGGTTGAAGGTGGCGATATGCTTCTGGTGTTTAAAAAATGATTATTACAAGAAGCCCATTACGCATTTCTTTTGCCGGCGGCGGAACCGATATTCCAGCATTTTACAAAAGTTATGGTCCCGGGATTGTAGTTTCTACATCTATCAATAAACATGTCTATGTTTCAGCTTGTAGGAAATTTGATAAGAAAGTTTCAGTCAGATACCGTCAGCATGAGATGAAAGAAAAAGTTAAAGATCTGAATCACGTGCTTATCCGGAATACGCTTCTGCATTACGGGATTGAGGATAATATTGAGCTTGTCATCTCAAGTGACGTCCCGGCAAAAGGGTCCGGGCTTGGTGCGAGTTCAGCGATGATTGTGGCCCTTTGTTTGGCGCTTGAGAAGATGACAGGAAAAAGCGATTCGGTAATTGCCAGCTTCAATTCGGTTATGGGAAAACGGTATTTAGCGGAGACAGCTTCTGAAATTGAGATCGAGAAATGCGGATCCCCAATCGGAAAGCAGGATCAATACGCTTCGGCAGCGGGTGGTTTTAATAGACTGGTTTTTAATTCTAACGGAACGGTGAATGTGGATCCTTATCCGCGTGATGAGTTTATCGATGAGTTAGAAGGGCAATCGATGCTTTTTTATTTGAACATTGAGCATACATATTTTGATAGTCGGGCTGGAAAAGATCTTCCGGACAAAATGTTTGCGCCAACCATTCTCTATGACCAATTGAGCGAGATTCCTGAAAAGAATAAGATTCATACCCTGCAGCGCGACAATGCTTTGCGCATGTGGGAGCACATGGAGTATGCCGTGATTGAGCGGTTTATGGATCATGTGAACGAAAACTGGCGGCTTAAGAGAACGGTGCATCGGGATATCTCGAATGAGATTATCGACAAATATGTTGAGAAAGCCTATGCGGCAGGAGCGACAGCCGCAAAGGTATGCGGAGCCGGAGGCGGCGGGTTCCTCTATCTCATGACACCACCATCAATGCAGGGACTTGTAAGGGAGGCTTTGAATGATCTTCACGAACTTCATTTTAAATTTGACCAAAAAGGTGCGGAATGTATTTTTGAGGAAAAAGAAGAGCATGCTGTCCGTCAGGGTTAAAAATTATTTTAAGGAAGTGAAATCTGCGATGGTCGATATCGATGATGATATCGAAAAAGTGTTCGTTATTCTCGATGCTGTTAAAAGATCGAACCGCAGGATTTGGATTCTTGGAAATGGTGGATCGCTTGCCATCGCGCAACATTTCGCTCAAGACCTTGTTAAGATGACGGGTTTGCGGGCGCATACGATCAATTGCCCTTCGATGATTACGGCGCATGCCAATGATGACGGATTCGAATATAGTTATTTCAATCCGGTAAAGAAATTGATCGACGAAGGGGATCCTATTTTGATATTTAGTTGCAGCGGAAAGTCCCGGAACTTCATCGAATTTGTAAGCGGGTTCCCTGATATGAAGAATCCTGTAATTTCGATTGTCGGAACGGATGGCGGGTTCTTAAAAACTAAATCGCAAGTTAGTGTCCATATCAAAAGCAATGATTACCAAGTTTGCGAGACGGCGTTTTGTTTTATTTCGGATATTCTTATCAAATCACTCATGGAGGGTTAAATGCCAACGATTTCAGCGGTTTCATTCATCTATAACGAATCAGAAAATCTAAGGGCATGCCTTGAGAACATCACCCCATACGTTGATCAAATCCTCATTGTTGATATGGATTCTAATGATGGAACTCTTGAGATTGCTTATGAATTCACCAAAGATATTTTCAGGAAACCACATCTTATCTGCGGGGATCAATACAAGGAATTTTTATCTCATTATGCAAAAGGAGACTGGCTTCTTTGGTTTTATCCAGATGAGCGGTTCAGTGAAAAATTTTTAAAAGAGATGCACGATTTAGCCGCAAGCGAAAATTATGATGCTTATGCCGTGATGCGCCATGAATATCGGGATGGGACACGACTCATGCCGCATGGCACGAACGAAAGTCCAAACTATCAGAACCGATTACACCGTCGTGGTAAAGGAATCTTCTATACCGAACTCGTGCATGCGGAACTTCACGGCCGGTTCCGGCCTTGTTATCTTCCGGAAGATTATTTCATGGAACACCGCAAGACGGACGTTGCCCAGAATTTTGACGGGGTAAGAACGTACGCCGAGATGAAACATCTTCTATGGAAATATCGAGAAACAAAGATCGAGCCTTACAAAACTTTTTGCGATTCTTACAGGCGTGTTATTTCAGAGAGTGAAGCTAAAAATGGAGATGGAAGTAGAGAGGTTCATCCTGCAGAAGAAATGTGGTGGAGATGGTGGGATTTTAAAGATTATCCAAGAATTAATCTTGATCAATGGCTGAATAATTGGAAACAAATAGATTGGGAGCAGATGACAAAAGGAATTCCTAATGCCTAAAATAAGCTCCGTTGGTCTTGGCAATTATATTCGTAATCCACGCGGCCGGCATGGCGTAGATAGCCGAGGAATGAATATCGAGGTTTTGAAGATTGCAGAAGATCATGGCGGATCATTTCTTTGCTATCCGGTAACGAATACCGAAACGGTTCCTGTAACGCTCGATACCACACGCTATCAATTTATTCCAAAAGATCAGGTTGTGGACCAAGTGAGTATATGAAATTCGCTCTTATCACTGCTGACAAGTCTCATAAAGTTAAATTCAATATGAACGGAGAAAGAGACGATGTGACGAGTTTCTTGCAATGGGTTTCGATATGGGATGGCGTTCATCTTTCGTTTGATGCGCTTCGTGAAGAAGAAAATTCTTACCTGAAAGATTTTGATGTGGTGATGATGTCCGGGCATCTTAATTTCATCGCCGATATTATCAGAATCGCAAATTTTCTTAAAGATTCCAATACGATCAGTATGTTTTATCCGGAAGGATCCGCACAGCTTTACGACAATTCGATCAATGGATTCCATACGGAATATTACGAGGCGTGGGCAGCGTGCGATATCGTATCTATTGCGGAAGAGGATAAGGTTGAATATTACAGATCGTTTGTCTCGCGCGAAACGGTTGTAAGATTTATTCATGTTCCGATGAGTCTTGAAATGTCCGGATCTGTTTTCTATACCCCTAAATATATGAAAAATCAGAACATGACGGTGGTTTATGGGGACAATAATCCGAATCATCCCATGATCGCATTGTCTTGTGCTAATCAATTAAAGATGGACGTGATTGGGTTCGATCTTCGGAATAATGATTTCTCAAAGATATTTCCCAACCTTAAAGTTCAGCACATCTCGAAGCTCGGACAGTATCCTTTCTTGAGGATCCTCGGGAGATCGATTATTAATTTCTATCCCACAGAATGGATTGGAACGGCTCGTCATCAGATCTCCTGTGCGTGCGTAGGAACGCCATGCATCGGAAACCGGGACAGCCATACGCAACAAAGACTTTGGCCGGATCTCGGGGTGAATATTTATGATGTCGGAAGTATGCAAGAATTAGCTAATAGGCTTTTGTATAAATATGAAGATGAAAAATTCTATGGCGAAGTTGTGAAACATGCCATGAACGAGCTTCCGTTCTATGATGCTGGAAATACCATTCGAAGATTCAGTTCGGCCGTTCAAGACGCGATTCAGATCAAGAACGAACGGAAAGCAAGGGTATCCGTTCAACAGGAAGTGTCAACATGAATGCTTATCTTTTAGCTGCAGGTTACGCAACAAGGCTTCGTCCGATCACGGAAAAATATCCAAAATGTTTACTAAAGATTCATGGGACGCCGATGCTTGAACATTGGCTGAACGCTGTTTTTGCATCGCAAGAGTTCGATAAAGTTTATGTCAACGTCCACCATTGCGCGGACGAAATAGATCGATGGATCGGAAGATATTGCAAGGGCACCAAACGAAAAGTTGAGATCATTGACGAACGGTCAGCATTGCTTGGAACAGCAGGAACACTTTTCTGGCACGCAGACACGGCAGAAGATTTTATGGTTGGATACACCGATACATATTCCGATCATTTTTTCGGATCCCTAAAAGATATGGCCAGAAATTGGAAGGATAATCCTGACAATCCAATTGCAGGGCTCGTAAGCTTCAACAACCCGGAAGATAAATCAGCGGGTGGGATGGAGCTTGATAATATTGGGACGATCATTCGATTCTCGGAAAAATCATCTAATGGGTTGGTAGCATGGGCAGGCATGATGTTTTGCCGGAAAGATTTTATTAACCAGATTCGTATCGAAGATAAAGATCTAGCGCGCGACGTTTTCCCAAGGCTTTGTGGTAGGATGGCGGTTATATCCCATGTCGAAGCGTATGACATCGGAAGGGGGGTCGAAGAATATGAACAAGCTCATCGAAAAATACGAACGACCTGAAGGCATTCGTCCTAAAAATGTTTTGCTCGTTGGTCCAAACACCAAGGAATCGATATTTGATAGTCGGTGGGTAACGGCGCATCAGGGAAGTCACTGGTGGGCATCCAGGCTTAACGTACACGGGCATCATGCCGCCACATATGACATGAATCTTCAGCCGGGAGAGATTGCGGACGATTCTGAATATCCGCACGTGAGCCTTGAAAAGATATTCGAGAAAGGGATGCCTGGATTTAATGATGAATCTGGATGGAACCCTTACACTGATTTGCTTCAACTTTTTACGATTATGGGAATGAAAATTGATGATGATCATATTGTTTGGAGACCCTGGGACATTATCGGATTCTCGATCCTAGACGCCACCATCGAATACGACATCTCAAAAATAAATGCAGCTGGGGCTTTAGCGCCTCAGGCATTGCTTGTAGGCGGTGGATCACAAGCAACGCTTAATTATCAAACTCTTTTCGATAAGGCAATCGATCTTGACATGGTGATCCTAGGGCAGGATCCGTTCGCTCTTTTAAATATTGCTAACGAAAAACAAATCTCCCTTTTCAGCCCAAATGAAGCGACGGGTATTGTCTTGCGCCGGCACGCCAAGCCGGTGACGGGAGAGGAATGGACGGACTGGATCTATGAGCTCGACTTTCAAGCCATGCACCAAGACCTTTATTGGAAAAAAACTGCGTGCCTCTATGACAACCCGCAGTTCCAAGACATCAACACGTTTCGTCTTTTCATGCACAATTTCTGCCCCGTTAACTGTGCGTACTGCACGCTCACTGGATTGCAACGCGCAGCAACTGGAAAGCCTACTAAGGCCGTGGGCCTCGCTGGTAATGATACGATAAAAATTATAAAACGGGTTTTGGAAAAATATCCAGATACACATCAGATATTCTTCTGCGATGATGACTACCTTTTGACACCACAATGGGAACGCGGATTCACTGAAGCAATGATTGAAGCAAAAGAAAAAGGCGAGATAAAAAAGGAACTTGGATTCATCTGTCTTACCAATATAAATCGTCTTGACGAACAGGCAATTGAACGATGTGCGCGCGCGGGATTTCGTGTACTTTCAATTGGCGTGGAGTCGGTAAGCCAGTGGAAACTAAATAGCATGAACAAACCCCAGACGCCGGAGCGTATCTGGAAAGTGACGGAGCAAATATTAAGACATGGAATCAAACCCTATTACACACTTCTTATCCATACGCCCTATGAACGTCCTGAAGATATGGTCGTGGACATTAATGGATTCAGGCGCATGGCGAAGATGGGAGTGGGACTCTCTATTGAGCCTTACCTCATGCCCCTTCACGGAACGATCTTCTTCGAAGCGGATGTTCCTACACGATATAAAGTAATTCCGATCGAAGGCTCGCGCGAAACGATCAAAAAAGGAACAGCTTGGCTTCCAGTCCGTGAAGACTCGCTTGAGATCTTCGAGAAATTTGAGAAGTATTTCCCGCGTTTCAAGAAGTGGAAATACGAATCGGATAAGGGAACTGGTCACAAGGAAAAGAATTATTATTCGCATGTGATCATGGATTGTCAGGAGTGGATTCTAAGGACGTTCTTTCAAGATATCCTTATGGATCTTGCCGGCCGCTTACCTGGATTAATCATCGAAGAAGATCATATCGATATAAGAGATTGTAAGTCCATTCTTGAAACGCTCGATGCGATGGGTGAATATGATGTTGATTCTGTTGGAGCCATTATCAAGCGCAAAGCAAAAACTGATATGTCGGATTACGATTTCTCACGCGGGCGCGTGGACGTCCGCGAACTGCAGCGTAAGATCGCAATTGAATCTGAGGATACTGAGCGGATAAGTTCGGTGGATAGTTCGGAACAACTCAAAGAAAAAGCGAAGGCTAAACCGCAGGAGAGTTTTCATTGATTCAAGAGATGGCGATCGCCGTTCTAGGTTTTGTCTTAGTCGTTTTCTTTTGTGTGACATATTGCCTTGGCGGACAAGGATATGGAAAGTGGATCCGTAGATATCTTGGTCCCGGAGTGTTTGGAGCCGGGATCATTTTGATTTCTTACCTTCATCATAACTTCGGGATCCTTTCTGTTTTGGCAGGGGGCTGGTACATCCCGTCCCTTGTGATCTTCAAGTACGGGGTGAATGATGGGTCAGTAGCCAAGAAGATCGCATTACGTGCTGTCTACGGAGGTTCCCTTGGGCTCTGTGGGCTATTGGCAGGGATAGCGGGGCATCACCCTTGGCTTGGTGTTTTTCAGCTTATCTCTGCCGTTTCTGCAACCGTTTACTTCGGGGTGAGAAACCCTTTTTCCAAGTACTCTCAACAGATTGGCAATTGGGCGACGATCCTTGAGGATGGAAATATCATCATCTCGAGCGTCGCGATGGTTCCTTTTATTTTATGATTTTTTTTGGTGGGCCTATTCAGATGACTTATCCGAATATTCCCTATCCGCCCCAGCGCGGATGGGCGGATAAGTCGTTTGATCTGATTGTCGGAACGTTCGGGAATACTGGCTCTGTGATTTTAATCATTGCACTCTTGGTATTTGCAATATGGATGAAGTTCGGGAGAAAAAAATAATGGAAGTCGAACAGGTTTCAATCGATAAACTTCAACATGCTACTTATAACCCACGTAAAATAACTCCTCAAGATTTCGAGCAGATCAAGAAATCAATCACTGAATTTGGATTTTGCCAACCATTAGTTTGTAACAAAGCTCCCGGCCGCGAAGGCGTAATTGTGGGTGGCAACCAAAGGTTTGAAGTTGCAAAGAAAATGGGGATGGAAACCGTTCCTGTTTTCTGGGTGGATATCCAGGATCTTGTGCGCGAGAAGGAATTGAACATCCGCCTTAATAAAGCTCAGGGAGAATGGGATTGGGATATTTTACAGAAAGATTTCGATATCAGTTCATTGACTAATTGGGGATTTTCTAATCTTGAGATCGATACGGGAATTGATAATTCTAAAAAGAAAATAAAAGAAGAAACGGATGCAACGCCTGAAACTCCTGAGAAATCAAGAACAGAACAGGGGATTCTTTTTATGCTCGGAAAGCATCGTCTTTTATGTGGCGACTCGACGAAGAAAGAACATTATGAATTACTCATGGGGGGGGGCAAAGCGAAGTTAATTTTTACGGATCCTCCATATAGCGTTAATTATAAAAGCTCATCTGGAAACAGCTATTCAAAAGGAAATTATGGGACGAATGATATTTTAAATGATGATAAAACAGAAGAAGAAGCGATTGAATTCTATATTGATATTTTAAAAAATCTTTACGAATATTCTTTGGAAGATGTTTGTTTGTATTGGTGGTTCGGAAATAAGATGAATTGGATCAATCGATTGGCTTGGATCAATTCAGGATGGTATATGTCTCAGATTTTAATCTGGCTTAAAGAGCAGATGGTCTTTTCTATGGGAGTGGATTACCACAGATGTTATGAGCCAATTATGTTTGGATGGAAGAAATCACAGCCTCATTATTCAAATAAACGATTATCGAACTACACCGATTGTTTCTTTATAGGGAAAGAAGAGTTTGCAGATCTTCCAGATGTCTGGTTTCAAGCTCGTGATAAAAGAAACGAATATGTCCATCCAACCCAAAAACCAGTTCAACTTGCACATCGGGCATTACGTAAAAACTCACGTGAAGGAGATATTGTTTTAGATGCTTTTGGTGGATCTGGAAGTACATTAATTGCATGCGAACAAATGAACCGGGAAGCAAGATTAATGGAATTAGACCCTAAATATTGTGACGTAATTATCAAACGCTACTGTAATTTTACCGGAGCCAATGAAGATGATATCTATCGAACTGCCAGCCAATCTGCTGCAGTGTAAATGGTGTAAGAAAGTTCTCGAATCAAAAGAGGATACACATCCTATTGCGTGTGGGATGGAGTTTGAAGTGGTGAAACGATGAATCATGCGTGGGGCGAAGATCGAATCCTGACGTTCCTCAAAGAAGGCCGCCAACTGTATCAGTCCATTTACGAAGGCGATAAGAACATTGCATTTCCTGCTCCGCGTTTTATTTCATGTTGGGTATCTGAGGTTTGCAATCTTGACTGCACGTACTGTTTTTTTTCGGATACGAATCATGAGAAGAGTCATCAGTATATTGACAAGGAAAAGTTTTTAGGATGGCTCCTTCAGGCCAAGACCGCCGGCGCTGAATCCTTAGAATTCTCCGGGGGAGGAGAACCGACTCTACACCCTGACTTTCAGGACATCTATGAGCGCGCGTGGGGAATGGGATATCAGCTCGGTATCATCACACATGCCTGCAATCCGATGCCATTAGAAAGCATGGTTCAGCATTTTAAATATATCCGGTGTGGGCTTGATGCCGCGACGGTCGAGACGCATGACGCTATAAAACGCAATAAGCGAAAAGATTACTGGTTTCATAAAGCCATTGAAAATATCAAAGAAATCGTAAGGCTTCGGGATCTCGAAAAAGATGGTGTTAAATCAAATAATGGTTTTCAGGTTGGTATCAAAGTAGTCCTCAATTCTATCAATAAACATGAGCTTATACCTCTTATGAAAATGGCAGAAGATCTCCGCGTCAATTATATCCAGATCAAGTATGAGCATTCTTCCAATCATAATATCGAACCGGAAGAACTCGCAAGATTACAGGCGCAAGCTGATCAGCAAGGTTTTAATGGATTTACGAAAGTGCTTTGCAATCTTTCGCATCAGCATGCGACGGTGAAATGTTTTATGTCGCCAATCCACACGGTCGTTACGGCCACGGGAAAAATCCTGCAGTGCTGCTTCTTTGAAAGTCGGCCAATCGGAACAATCTTCCAGCCGTTCCATGAAGTGTGGGGAAGCGAACAACATCGCAAGGTCATAGAAATGACGACGGTCGAAGAGTGTGATAAAATCGACTGTAGATGGAATTATTTCAATCGCAAGATGAAAGAACTCATAGAAGATCCGCTCGCACAATCGAGCTTCATATAATCCACGAGGAGGATTGAGCCATGGCCGTATCGATCGCAGCACGAGGTGCACTAGGAATCCGAAAAGAAGCGTCTTTTGCTTCTGGTGGAGGGATAGACAACTGGCAGGTTATTGAATCCCAGAGCATCCGCCAATCAAAAATTTATATCTACCAGGATAAGATCCGAAATTCCCCAGAACAGATCAACGGTCAGTATTCGCATGAAGTTGTAAGCGGATCAATCGTTTTCCCGATCACGCCGACAAACCCTACGCAGTGGTGGGAATGTGGAATCGGTGGATCGACAAGTCCTTATACTCCCCAGATTCCTCTTTCTTCACTCGCAATTGAAATTCAGGAAGGCCAGATCGGTACAGTCCAGACTTCCGGGGATATGATTGGCCGCATGGAGTTCTCAAGCAAGAAGGGGGACGTGTTGCGCTGCAGTGTGGATATCGAAGGGGTTGGATTGTCAAACCTTCCGACAGCTTCTACGGCAAGCTTTCCTTCTGGAGATGGCCCATACCTTCATTCGGAGTGCACCTTTACTCTGGATGGAATAGCCAATCAGAACGTCGAATCTTTTACCGTCGCAAAGGAAAATAATCTCATCACCGACCTTTACGGGAACACCCCGCGTAGGCGCGAGATCCCGGCTACGAAGGCGCAGGTTACAGGAACGCTTTCAATCCTATTTTCTGATACCACAATGCGCACTCGGTTCATGAATCAATTACCGTCCCGCATTACGGCACTTTATCAGCGTGGGTCTAAAAGCTTTCAACTAGACCTCGTGAATGTGAATTATGATGTGAGTGAACGACCGATGGAGAGTCAGACAAGTTTCATTTTAGAGACTCTTAATTTTACAGCGTATGTGAATGACCCAACGGTTCAGAATTCCTTAAAACTTACGGTTGTGACCACATGAGCATTGAGCTGATTGACAGTTCTAAAAGTTACACGATCGATCATCCTTCAATTGCCAGATTTGAACTTAAACATTGGACGATTGGCATGCAGGAAGAGGTTGACCGTCAATGCCTTGTTCAGGACGGAAAAGGTGGATTTAATTATCTCGTTGCGCGTGAGCGTGAACTTAAGATGGAATTAGCTTTGATTTCTTGGTCTGGCGTGACCCAAGACGGCGTGGATGTCCCCTGCAATTCTGAGACCAAGAAAAAGCTTCCAGTCGGTGTCTTACTCTGGCTTGTGCGTATGATCGATGAACGTTCTGGAATTAGAATGCCTGAGGAAGAAAAAAAAAATTAGAGCTCGCCGTTGAGCTTCTTACCGGAGGGATACCCATTGCCGGCGTGCTTGAGCATCTTGGATCTTCCAGACTACCTAGCTCCATCATCAAATACCTTTGGTGCTCTCCAGAACTCAATTTTGAGTTCCGATGTCTTCCTTCTGCCGGTGGATTTTATGATCAACGGTTCCGTGATTTTGTGGATTTCAATATCATTGAAAAACGTTTGCGGGATATCTCAAGCAGAAGAGGAAAATAATGCCATCCTTTGATGTTAAGGTGAAAGTGACAGGCGCTCAAGAAGTGCAGGTTCTTTTAAATTCTGTGAAACAAAGAATGGCAACGCTTTCTACTCCTTTGAAAGCTTCGAGGCTTTTGATGCTTCGATCTATCGATAATAATTTCAAATCTTCCGGAAGACCCATAACTTGGAAACCTTTAGCGCTTTCGACTTTACGTTGGAAAATGAAACATGGATATTCATCTAAACCACTGATAAGAAAAGGATTATTGATAAAAAGTATTGTCGGTAAAATTCAAGGAGACAATAAACTTATTATGGGAACAGTGGTTCCTTATGCTAAATATCATCAGTTCGGAACTAGATCTATTCCTAAGCGTCCATTCCTTTTGTTTCAAGACCAAGATATTCAGAACATTAATTCATTGATCACCGGGTATATTAAAGACGGGAAAATATAATATGCCATTAAATACAGTTCAAATTACATATGAAGCAGTTGTCAGAGGGGCAGATCAAGTTCGTGATCTTTCCACTAAAACAGCGGAGCTTGGCGCAGAGAATGCAAAGCTAACTCAGACGGTTTCCCGTGTAACTGCTGAGACAAACAAATCAGTAACAGCCGGCCTACAAGCCCGAAGAGCGATTATTGATTTCAGAAAAGAAATGTTTGCGGCAAGTTTTGTTATTGGATCTGCTGTTTTGATTATGAGAGATCTTGCGCAGCATAGCGATGCGCTTGCTGCAAAATTCGAAAAAATAGGAGATGCTACTCGTGATTTTAAATCTAATTTAGGGGATGCTATCGCCAGTCTTCTTAGTCTTAAAGGTGCAATGAGCGCCCTTCAGAATTTTCCATTAGCGGGATTCCTTGGGTTCGGCGCGAAAGGTGCACAACAAGGTGCTGCTACTGCCGCAAAAGCTGGAATGTCCAGAGAGTCTAGAATTCAATTGCTTGGCCTGCAAGGGGAGAGCGCATCACTTAGAGGTGATACTCTTACAGCTCTTCTTAAAAAACAAGAAGCCGAAAGAATCAAATTGCTTGAAGGAGCTTCTGCATCCCGTAGAAAAATCATAGAGACTGAATTGTTAGAGCGTCAACGACTTGAACGTGAGACGTACAAGCTCAGTGAATTGGGATTGAAACGATTGGTAGACATTCAACGTGATTTCACACGCGGGAATATCAGCATTTTTAAAGGTGGAATTTCTGAAGCCATCTCCGGGCTTGCGACCAATAAGTTCAAAAGCAAAGAAGACATCATGGGTTTTGTTGGCGGGATCGGAAACCAGTTCATTAAAAACGCCGCAGATATGATCGCAGAAGCAATTGCGACGAAAGTATTCTCAGGGCAGGGCGGCTTCGGAGATCTGCTTGGGAAACTGTTTGGCTTTAAAGGAGCAGAACAAGCGCGTCAGGCTGCTATGCTTACGACTGCTCAAACTCAGGAAAAGCTTCTGATGAATTCTTATGGGGTACTGCAGGGCATTCAGAATTGCGTATGCGCAGCGGCGTCTTATCTTGCGAATATGGGGAGCCGAGGTACACCTACCATTTCCATATCTGGCGGAAAAGGTGGCGGTGCGCTTGCAGGTATCGGAGCGATCGCTGGACTTGTAGGTGCTGTAGCTGGAGCGGGAGCATTTGCGGCGAGTAGTTTGGCATCATCAAGTACAGCAATGAATACTATCGGAGGAGCTATTGGTGAAGGTGGCGCAACGAGTGGATCTCATTATGTGAATATTCCTGGCCCTGGACATCGTTCAGGCGGATGGATCCCAAGTTTTCAACAGGGTGGCGAAGTCCCGGCATTTGTGACGCCAGGTGAGTTCGTGGTAAATAAAACCGCTGCAGCCGCGAATAAAGATATTCTGGAAGGTATCAATTCAGGAAATAAACCCGTCAAAGGATCTGGCGGTCATGTGTTTCTTATCAAAGCGAATGACGCTCAGAGCTTTGCGGATCAATTGTCGAGCCCATCATCCCAGCAGAAAATGGAAATTGCGGTCATGAAAGCTGTGATGTCGAATGGCCAGGTTCGTAAAATTATAAGGGATTTTGCGAGATGATCGATTCTGTTGTTTCCGAAATTGAGATTCATGATAATTTCTGCCAAAGATTTGAGCAGATTGCGCAAGAATCAAAAGATGCTTTTTATCGGGATTATAAAATAGTATCAGCTACTTATCGTGGGATATGCGTCAGGGCTGGCCGAAGTGCATTAGAGAAAGAATTTCTTGGAAGGTTCCTCGTGAAATTTGAATATTTCAGGAGATATGAAAAAGGGATGTTACAGGATACCTTCATCCATTCGGACATGGCGCTTTCGGATTATACAGCGATTCTTTCCCTAAAAGATGATAATGGCGCGTTATGTTTCTGGAGGCATAAAGAGACAGGAATGATTTCTACAAATCCTCAAGATTCGGATTCTATAAAAAAGTTATTCGAAGACGGAATGTATGAAGACCGATGGGAAATTTATGAAAGCGTACCGATGATTAAAAATAGATGTGTCATCTATCCGGCAAATCTTTTCCATTCCAGATATCCCAAAGATTGGGAAGGCGAGGATCCGAGACTGGTACTTGTTTTATTCATGAATAAATCAAATAATTCATAGGAGGAAATGATGCCATACATATTGAATGGAACTAGGACACTAATTGATTATTGGAACACGCTTGGCCGGCCATGCCGAAAAGAACGATTATCGGAATCGATCAAATCTCCGAAGATTAATTTTCAAGGAGTTGGAAGGGATATTCGTTCGCTTTCGTTACAGTACGGAGAGGTTGAAGCTCAGAACCTCGCGGGCGCCCTTGGTGTGAATGTTTCGGATGTGACAACCAACGGTGGACAAATACTAATTTAAAAATGGAGGTGTACTTTGAGTGACTATGTTATGCACGGAACAGATAGACTTATTACTTATGCAAGATCGCAGGGACTTAACCTAAGCGGTGGCGATCGGCAAAGATTAGCTTCAGCAATTGGGATCCCTGTGATTCATCTTACAGGAAATGGCAGAACGCCTTCTGCATACGTAAGCCCAAAATACAATGAGGCTCAGGCTCAGAGCCTGGTGAATATTCTAGGGGCTGCTGATACTGATACTGTGGGAACGAATACGGGACAGGAAGTTGTCGGATAGTTAAACTATCTTTACATTAAAATTTTCTTGTTAAAGTTTGGAGCTTAAACTTTACATATGAGCAATGAAATCTTCAATTTTACTATCGACATTCCTTTTGAAGAAGAGATCGAGTATAAGACGATTGTCTCAGAATCTGAGGCCGGAAAAGAACAACGCTATCAAAAATGGCAAAAGCCAAGACGTACTTTCCGAATAAGATTGGAAGCGCGAAATAACGCGGCAGCTGATCAGATATGGCGGTTTTATACACGCCATAAAGGATCCTTCGATTCTTTCCTTTTTCAGAACCCAAACGAAAACCCAGTCACTGCTGAAATTTTCGGATCCGGAGATGGAGCGGCAAGTGTGTTTTATATGGGGCGATCTGTTGATATCGGAACTGGAGACTGTATCGTCACGCCGGGAAGTGCATCCTTTACGCGCTCAATCGGCGGCACGGGAGATTTCCTTTCTTTCACCGCTTATACGATTGTCGAGAATTTTGGGCAGATCACCACAAACGCCGTACTTCCTTCAGGCGATGTGTTACGATCGAATTACAATTTCCGCTATAGAGTCCGTTTTAAAGAAGATCAATTATCACGGGAAATATTTGTTCCGAATCTTTATAGAATGGGCGTTGAACTTCTGGAAGTAATCTAATGGCAAGATCTCTTTCCTCTGATTTCCTTCGAAGAAAATCAGAACCTCTTTGCGCACCTGTCGAGCTTTGGGATGTTCATCTCGGAGCCACAGATCGCGTTGATTCCAATACCATCTTCCTTGCTGTTACAAATAAGAACATTCGTTTCTATTCACACGTGGATGGGAGCCCGCGTATTTTTATCGGGACGGGACTTGGGCGTGGGCCGATATCCCGAAACATAGATTCTAAAATAGATAACGTCGAGATCTCCCTTGAGAATGTGGATAGAACTTTCTCTTCGCTTTTCCTTACGCTCGACCTGCGCGGTAAACGTGTGATCATCCGAAAAGTGTTTATCGATCTTCTGGACAGCCTCCAGGATTCAGGCGGGAATGATAATTTCGTAGTGATGTTTGATGGTGTGATTGATGCTCCAACTCTTAATCAAAGCAGGTTTCAGGCTCAACTGCGTAACAATTTCTTTAACTCACTTGCATTCAGCGTTCCACGTAGAACGTTTCAGGGACTTTGCACTTTCAAGTTTGGGGAATCCGGGGATTGCGCAACGCACCGAACGCAGCCACAATTGTATGATACAAAGACTAGCCAAACGGTTGATTCTATCCCTGATCAACTTCATATTGTCGATGGCGCGAGAAGTGAAGGCGGATCCGGGGATTATTGGGCTCCGGGTATTGTCGAGATGACGGGTGGCACTACGGGCAATATTGGCGTCAAACGGCGCATTGTACAATCTACAGCCACAGGCGATCTATTCCTTGAGGCTAGATTCCCGAGCAATATTCAAGCCGGAGATGAATACACGATTCAAAGAGATTGCGGCAAGACACTCGATCATGACTGCCGGGATAGATTTCAAAACAATTCAGAGTTCGGAGGATTTGTTACAATTCCGGATAATCTTGTGAGGCGTTGAAAAATTCATGTCTATGAAAATTGATCCGAACATATTAGTTGATCCTAAATTTCTTAACATCCCTTATGTTCTTGGCAAAAAAACATTTGAAGGATGTGACTGTATTGGCTTATGTCTGATGTATCTTTCCGAGCATGGAGTTGATTTCAATTATGACGATAAGATGGGGCCGGTTTATGAGCATTGGTGGGAGACGAATCCATTCCGGCTTATTAATGCCGTTTCTGAATACGGAAAAACTATTTATTATACAAGCGCTAAGAAACTGGATCTTATGCTTTTTTTTGGAGAGGAGCAGGTGAACAGATTTCCAATGTGTATGGGTGTGATGGTGGATGACCGTCATTTTTTAATGGCGCTTCCCGATAAAGGGAGTTTTGTGCAGATGTTCAATAAACATTGGCGCGGGATGTTGTGGGGAACGATTCGTTTAAAAAAGGTTATGGAGAAATACGGAGAATGAAATTAAAAGAAGCAATTGAAATCTTCAATCTGAGTTTTTGGCGGGAAATGCGCCGTTGGGGATTTGATTTTTCTCGACCGCAGTTTAATATTGTTACGACACTCACAATCATTGCTATCACAGCTGCAGTTGTTGCGGCTACTGTTTCTGTCATTCAAGCTTTCAATCCACCAAAACCGCCAAAGATTAGTTTTGGATTTCAGGGAGATGTTGGGGGATCACCTCGATATGGATCTATCGGGCCGCTTGATAATACGGTTTCCAATGAACTTGCGATTCCTGTTCTTTACGGCCAAATGAAACTTGCGGGTAATGTGATATGGCAAAGCGATCCTGGAGAAACCGTTAATAGGATCGTCGCAGTTGGAGAAGGTCAGATGAACAATATCCGCGACGTGCGCGCCAATGACGTTGCGATTGATGATAATGCGAATGCAACTCCGGGATCAAGTTTTACGGCCTATCTTGGAACTGGAACGCAGAAGGCAGATAGCCGGCTTCCATCAAGACTTAGACCAGACATGGAACTGCATTATACCGCTTACCTTGCTCTTACCCTCAAAACATCTGAGAAGATTAGTGGGAATCCTACTATCACTTCTCTTTGCCAAGGGCTTTTGATCGAGACCTGGGATGGAAACGCTTGGGTAACAACAAGAACTTTTTCACGTAATCCAGCGGCATGCGTCAGGGATCTGCTTATTACCAAAAGATACGGACTTGGTCTCGCAAAATCAATACTGGACGATGCTTCTTTCGGGGAAGTTTACAATTATTGTGAGGACAAAGTCGGGAACTTGGGAACGCCTACGCGTGAAGAGGCAGGCACTGTTTTATATGGACATTTTGATGGGCCTGATGGATCTACGTCTTTTCTTGATTCTTCAAATAATCCCAAAATCCCTACGGTATTCGGGAATGCTCAAATTGATACTTCTCAATTCAAATTCGGAGGAGCTTCTCTGCTTCTTGATGGATCAGGAGATTATCTGAAATATGCGGCACATACGGATTTTGATCTTGGGTTTAATGATTTCACAATGCAAGCATGGTTTCGGCTTAATAGTACATCCGGGACGCAGATAATCATGTTGGTAGGGAAAAATGGCGATCAGACTTATATTGCGGTTGATAGCTCAAAATTTCTTTTTGAAGTGGCTAAATCTGCGACAACCGTTGTTCAGATAATAGGAACTACCGTTCTATCCACAAACACTTGGTATTTCATACGTGCTGTACGAGCGGGAACGAAGTTCCGAGTTTTTCTTAATGGAGTTCAAGAAGGCGGTGATGTCGATTATTCCGAATCTATCGTCGCTAGCGATAGTGGCATGTATATCGGAAAGAACTCAGATGGTGGATCGATCAGCGGGGATTTTAATGGATGGATCGATGAATCGAAATTCATCAACGGCGTTGCCCTATCGGTTGCGGATTTCGATGTGCCTGATGATAAAGAAGTCCGTTTTCGGCTTGATTACGTTCTTGATTCTTCTCGGCCAGCACAGGATGTCTTAAATGATATGCTTGCTACATTCGGAGGGTTTCTTGTTTATGCCGGGAGTAAAATCAAATTACGCGTCGAGAAGCCGGAACCCATCACGCAGTATTTTGGGGATGGATCCACAACGCTTCAGAACGCAACGTTCGATCCTAATAATATTGTTAAGGATAGTTTTCAATGGAACATGTCATCCATCGATGATCGCCCGAACAGGATACGTGTGCAGTGGTTAGATCCAAACCAGAATTTTGTGAAGGTATACACGCAGGTGGAAGATCGTATTGATCAAGACGATCGTGGTACGGTTATTACGAAAGATGTTTCTTTACTTGGTATCACACGCGAAAGCCAGGCTCTTCGAATGGCAAAACTTCAAATGGCCATCTCTAAATATTCTTCAATATCCATTAATTTCTCTGCCAGGCTTGAATCTATCCAATGCGAAGTTGGAGACGTGATCGCTGTGACGCATCAGTCCGCAAGATTTGTGAGACGTCTTTTCCGGATTGCGAATATGCAGGAAGCAGAGGATGAGACCATAAGATTTACTTGCCGGGAATACAACGCCTCTATTTATGATGATAGGCCTGGCGCAGCGATTACTATTTATGATCAGCCGGTCGGACCGAACCTTTACTCTGCATTGTCGGACGTGACAGGGCTCACACTTACTGAAGATAATTTTATCAATAAAGATGGCGTATTCGTGACTAACATTCTTGTTTCTTGGACGGCCATACCCGATGATGAGCTTCTAAGGCTCGATCGTTACCTGATACAGATGTCAAGGGATGGCGGGGCAACGTATCGGGATGTCGCGTTCGTGAGCCCTCAAAAGACGAATTGTCGGATTGTTCTTGGAGACACCCAAACTGGAACGACTTTTGTTATCCGCGTCAAAACTATTTCCGACAGGGGAGCGGAATCGCCAGGAGCTACAGCTTCTCTTACTATCGAAGGAAAAAGAACACCGCCTTCTGACGTCGAAGACTTTGATGTCAATTTTGCATACGATCATCTTGCATTCACATGGTCGGCCATTGATGATGAAGATCTATTTGCCTATGAGATAAGGGTCGGAAATTCCGATTCTGTTTGGGAAACGTCCGGGATCATTGCGACGGAAATACTTGTAAACAAATATGATCTTTTCAATTTTACAAGTGGTGCAAAAAAATATTTCGTCAAAGCAATCGACAATTCTGCTAACTATTCTGAGAATGCGGCAGCCGATAGTATCAACGTAACTCAAATTCCAGAAGCGAATGTCTATTTCAATTTTGATATTTGGAGCCGTGTTTCACAATTAGTGCATCCTCTTCAGGGAACTCTTTCGTCAGAACTAGATAGGGTTCCTACTACCGATTTTGATCCGAAAGCTTATCGACTTACATTTCAACCTAAAACGGTTAAGACGTGGAATGACTATCAAAATGATGGAATTACTTGGGCTCAGTTTCAGGCATCCTCTTTTCGATATGGACTTGAAAAATTTATAACGGACGAACAAAGTTACGAGACTGAGGCGATTGATATCGGGGTTTCGGTAACGGCTGTATTCATTGTTGATTTTCAAAGTTATTCGACAACAAATCTCGGAGTAATCATTATCGATATTTCCACCTCTACAGATGGAATTAGTTATTCCGCATATGTTCCTTTTGTGGCAGGACAGTACACCGCCCGCTATGTGAAATTTAGATTCAGAATCCAGGCAACGCTTGATAGCACGGTTGTCAGATTGATATCGGCTTATCTAACGGTTGACGTCCCGGACCGCAATCAGTCCATCCTCAATCAGACGATTGGAGCTGGCGGATCGACAGTCAATTTTTCAGGATTCACATCAGTAAAATCAATCGTCGTTACAACGGTTGGAACTAGTAATTTAACTCCAAGAATTGATGATCAATCCAATCTTCCCAATTCTGCATTGATCAAACTTTTTGATACAAGCGGGAATCTTCAATCTGGTTCAGTGAATATTGCGGTTAATGGTTATTAAAATGACAAAGGCTTCGCAATTCCGAGTCAAGAGACATAGAGGGACGGTAGTGGTAGAATGTAATTTGAAGACAATCAAGCTTTATGACAGAGATGAACTTCTAAATCTTATTCTCCCGGGATTTCCGAAAAATGAAGAACTTATGACCTTTCGCATAACAAAGGTGAAGAACTAAATGCCTGTAGATCCGTTTACAAACGCCCGACCTTATTACGATCCTACTTTCCCATCGTCTGGTGATGGCTTCTCAATCCCGGGAACCAAGAACGCCCTTCAGGGATTAGGGTTCATGGATTTTCTGCCGCTTCAGCCACGCGCGCATTCTCCTGCAGATATGAAAATCATGGTGCGCGGGCGAGACGCCTCTTCATTTTACAATCCCATTTATGCAAGCGATAATAATACCCGTATCTTTTTCAATTCCGGAGATTCCCCGACAATGTCGGCTCCAGCATCCAATCCCAGGCTTGATATTGTTTACCTCACTCCATCTGGGGATATACGGATTCAAACTGGAACGGAGGGTATAACGCCTGGACTCCCTTCTCTTTCGCCATCTGGGGACAGACTTCCAATCTGCGCTGTGTATCATAAAACTACAGAGACTCGGATTGTCAATTTTGAGGATAGGAATTCGAATACAGGAGATGGTTATATCTATCAGGATTTGCGACCACATTTTTATTCCCTTTCCGCTCAGACAACTTTGACATTAGTTACACCTTTAAGTGTTACGGGTGATAATGTGGTGGGATCTGGAACGGCTGCCGCAAGACAAGATCATAAACATCAAGGTGTGCATACGATTAAATGTGTTGCTTCTGGGGATCTATATGGAGATGTTGAACTTTTTGGTTCTGCGTTACGGCAAGAAGGAAACAGGATAAGTCTTGGCGGAGTTGTGGGGTTCGGACATTTTCAAACTGCAGATAATCTAGTGGGATCTCTTACAACTCCTTTTGATAACACACCGCCGCTTATTACTGAAGGAAATGAATTCCTCGCATTAATCTATAGTCCTAAAGCAATTAATAATTATATGAAAGTTACTGTTTCGATGAATCCTTACGAACCTACTAACACAGGAAATTATTGCACCATTGCTCTTTATGCCAATCAAACTCTTATCAAGGCTGTGAATAGCAATGTTGCGCAAGAAAATCTATCTCCGGAACCATCTTGTTTTATAGCAATTGTCAGTGTCACTTCTTTAAATGCAATTAGATTTTCTGTGAGAGTTGGAAACGATACTGGTGATATAGGGATGAATGGCGCTGGAGCAGCAGGTCTTTATGGGGGTCTCGCATTGACATCAAACATAATCGTAGAAGAGATTCAGGCATAGGGAGGGGATCATGTTTCTAAGTCATTACTTTAAAAAATCAGAACCAAAAATTGATCTGAATGCATTATGTGATCTCTTTCAAAAAACAGCATGGCGGCTTGTACGTGCGGCAGAGGATATGTTCGGATCCGGAAAAGGTGATGAGAAACGGGCATGGTGTGTTCGCCGGTTCAAAGAGATTTTTAAAGACGTCAAGGATTCAGAAGCTGAGGATTATGTGCGTGCGGCCTTTATGAATTTAAAAGTAGAGATGGGCGTTATCGACAGGAAATATTAACCTTAAACAAAGAGGGGGTATTCGTGGATCTAAATCTAATTCTAGAAAAAGGGCAGCATATCTTTCAGGACTTCAAAGATAAGAAATTGAACATCATCCAATTGATTCAGGAAGTCGTGAAATTAGTAGAGTCCATCGCCTCAGAGTTTGGCGGTACGACCGGAAAAGAGAAGAAAGAAATCGCGATTCAGGCTATCCAATCGGTGATTGATATTCCATTCGTTCCCCAAGGATTGGAAGCATGGATCTATGGATTCCTGATCGATCAAATTGTCGGCGCGTTAAATAATTCCGGTGTGTTTAAGCACGCATGAGGAAGTCCACCTCCGTCCACCTGTGTTTATTGGCCTCTCTTTTATTGACGGGTTGTGCGCACACTCCGCTTTACATGCCGACGTTCTCAAGCAGTAAGTATCATTGTGATCCTGTCTGGTCGATTCATGTTCCGCAAAACGTGGCGAGTGATTACATCAAGGCTGATGTTTTGAAGAAATATGCCACGATACTTGCAAACAATCCAAGCCTCACGGATAAGGTGTTTCCTTCCCAGTCAACAATAGATTCGATCGGACGGAACAGCCTTGATCTTGGGCTCGGGACGGCCGCCGTTATCAGCGCTGTTCAGGATGCCAGTCCGGCTGCTGCCATCGGAAGTGCGATCACGGCAGGTCTTAAGACTTTAACGTCACTCCGTTCAGAAGATAAAACTCAGGACAGGCAAGACGCTTGTATGCCAAGAGATGCCAAGGCGATGTGGATCATCACAGAAGACGCAAAGATTTTCATTTCGAAAGATGAAAAGGTTTCCATGGAATGGGCGAAAGCGATTGAGCTCGCCCCGAAAGAAAAAGAGATCACAGTTCCTCAACCTCCCCGCTAAAATTTCCGCTAAAACTCATTCCTAAACAGCGCCGGGTCTTCCCCCTCGGCGCTGTTTTTTTGTGTTCATTTTCGCTTGGTTTCCGGTTTAAATCGTTTAACATAAAAATAGTTTAACGTCGTAAGTCTTTTAAACACCTGCACTTACTATATTAACTAATGGTTATTAATAAATAGTTATATACAATGGTTAACTTTCATGTTATAGTTTTTTTGTAAACAAGGAGGCATTAAATGAAAAATATTAAAGAGGAAGTTTATAAAGAGGCTTCTTCCGGGAGAATATTAAAATGAACGTTTATGGTCAGACAAAATGTCCTCAATGCGGAAAACTTAATGCGATGTATCGACCGCTTGAAAACATTTTACCGGCATGGGATGAAGTGTGTTGCTGGAATTGTGACCATAAATTTTTACATTCGGTGGAACAAAAAGGAGGAATTAAATGAACACCTTTCAAAAAGTACGATGTATGGAATGCGGCTATGAAAAAGAATTGATGTTTGATGAGAGTACCGTCACGCGGTTGATTCTCTCACAGCGGTGCTTCGAATGCGACTTCTGGTACCGTCTGTATATCCTGCGTGACGATCCGAGCATGGTACGAATCGACGGGAAAAATTATCATCTTGGGCAGGAATATGGCGTGAAAGAAGATGCTAAAGGATTCGGTGGAAGACGGTTCGATATCCGGTTCTTCAAAGGAGCCACCATCACAACAACCAATCTCAGCTTTAATGGAGTCATTCCCGATAATTTCAAGGAAAGACTTCCGGACAATGCGGAGTTTGTAGAGGATGAAAAATAACATGCTGACGCTTGACCAATTAAAAGCAATGCCACCTAATACTATCTTTGCAACTGGAACAGCTTTCGATGATTCGGAAGGATTATTTATGGCTGGAACGAACAAAGAGCTAAGGTGGGTTGCGGAACTCGGCGGTATTCATGACTGGACGATTTACGCTCATTTCTCAGAGCATGATGAGGAATGGGTGAAGCGGCATGGCGACAAAATTCACAGCGAGCAACATATCAAAAAACTGGTGCCTTGCGATGATGCGGCGTTCGCAATGTACCGATATTAAAACAAGGAGATTGAAATGAATAAAGAAAATTTTATCAAGGAACTAAAGGAAGTTGCAGACTTTCTGGAGGAAAAAGATTTTGACTTTGAAGACTGCAACATCTTTGATTTTACAATTTTTATTGCTTGTCGATCGAAAGAATCGTTCCAGAAAAACGCGAAGGCATTGGGAACATTTGAAAAGAGCGCAGATGCTTGGATTAATGCAACTCGCAAGTTTGACCAAATTTCCATTCAGGTAACAGCCGAACGCGATCTTGTATGCAAGAAAGTATTGGTCGGAACGAAAATCATTCCTGCGACAGAAGAGAAGATCATCCCGGAAATGATTGTTCCAGCCTGCCCGGAACGAGAAGAAGAAGTTTATGAATATAAATGTCCGGAAAGTTTTATTAATATGAAAGAAGACTCTCAGGAGAATGCATGAACATCATGCCCGAATACAACCTCAAGAATTTTGAACTGCTCAGGACGCAGGCGGGGTTCCGGATCTACAAACTGATCAAGAAACTGAACGGACAACCTGGATATGTGGTCATTCCGCCATGGGGTGGGATTGAAAAGTTTAAGAATTTCAGGAAAGCCGTTAGAAATATGGAGAGCGAAATCAAACGTACTGCGGAGGTATTCAGTGACTGAAAAGATCAAAGTCAAAAGCGTAAAGAAATGTGAACGGTGCGGAAATGAGTATCCGTATCCTTACCGCCACAATTGTTTCGCGAATGATCCGTACATGAAAACAGCAGCGGCAAAACTGGAAGCCAAGCGGCGCACAAAAACACTTGCGGTTATTATGGCACTGATCATTTTGGGGTCTACCACGTTGATCGCCGATGAGCAATTAGATGCCGAACTCGCGCAACAGGTCCGGTGGCAGCATTCTGCGGATCAGCTTCCAGACTTCGATGCGATTGTGGATGCCATCTACATTGTTGAAGGTGGAAACAAAACCCGGTTTCCGTTCGGTATTAAATCGGTGAACTGCTCTGGCTATGATGATTGCCGGCAGGTGGCGGCTAACACAGTTATTAACAACTATAAGAGATGGGAAAAAGCCGGACGACCGGGAGAGTATTTAGATTTTCTAGCGGATCGGTATTGCCCTCCATCGGTTGATAAACAAGGAAATGAAAACTGGAAGAAGAACATGCGGAGGATATTACAATGAATATCAACGACATTAAACTAGGTAAACGTGTGAAATCAGTGAGTGAACTTTCCGGAGTTCCTAAAGGTACTGAAGGTGTGATCATTTCGGATTACGGATCTGGATTTATGGTGGCATGGGATCGGGAAGAAAATCCCTATCCTCAAGATATGAGCCCAACAGAAGTTGCCAATATGTTTGCCGTCAATCCTGAATGTCCACTTCGCGATGGGTTCGACAAATCAACGGAGATGCATATGTTGGAGGTTGTATGAAAGAAATTAAATTCCGAAATGGAAAATCAAGTTATGAATATTGACTGGATATTTATTTTTAAGTGTTGGGGGGTGTTTATGACAATTGGTTTAATCGTAGCTCCTATTATTCTATTAATAGTTTCTATCCATTTGTTTTTTTCATGGCTTTTCTGGAGAACTAAATGACACGCAACATTAAAAACGCCATCGGGTATATTGACCTAAAAAAACGAATGGCTGAACAGCCAGACAATCCGCCGGCAATCACGCCGCAGGAAAGTCATTACATCATTACCCAGATCAGGCTTCTGGGGACAGGAGGAAATCAAAATGTCTTTAACCGATCTTAATTTAACGCTCCGTGAAGCGCAGGAATATTTAGCGCTGAACGGAATTGATTGGACGATAGGAACCATCAAGATCTATGTGCATTTCGGAAAGATACCGAGTTTTAAAGACAAGAACTCACGACTCATCGAACGATCAGAACTTGCGAAGATCGTCGATAAAAAGAAAAGGGGGTGGTAATCATGAATGACCTTTATATGATATCTGCAATTTACTTTTTCGTTCGCGGAATATCCGAATCAGAATCGAAGCATTGGGTAGCCGCAATGTTTTCAATCCTTGCGTCAGTTCTTTTAGGGTTCGTTTGGATGACTACGTTTTCTTCCGGAGGCTCGTAATGACCTTACCGATGTTTGAGCACCAGAAAAAAGGCGTTGAATTCATTATCTCTAAAGGTGGAAGCGGAGCATTGTTTATGGAGATCGGAACGGGTAAGACAAGAACGGCGATCGAGATCTTCAATAAAATAAGAGAATCAAATCCGCATATACGAATGCTTGTCGTGGCTCCGATTTCATTACTTGAAGCAGCTTGGGCGGAGGACGTTAAAAAGTTCTCTGATTTTTCGGTGTGGAATATAAGAAATGGATGGGGTGATTTGGGGCGGATTGCTGAAGATATCTTCCTTGTAAATTATGAGTTTCTTCTTTCAAAAGATAAACTGACTACTCTGTTGAGAAAATTAAAATCTGGATTTGATTGGATGATCGTCCTCGACGAATCATCACGTATCAAGAACGCACAATCTAAGACTACAAAAATCCTGCTTGCAATGGCAAAACTATTTAAGTACCGGATCGTGATGTCGGGGACCCCGGCTCCGAACTCGGAAATGGAATATTGGCCGCAGATGCAGTTCGTGGCACCCGGGTGTCTTGGTACCAGCATGACAGCGTTCCGTTCTCATTTCTTTCATTTGGTGAATCGCTACACTAAACAGGTCGTGACGCCGACATTTATAAGCCGATTACAAGCAGCTGATATTTTCCGTAAATGTGACTATCAGATCACTAATGAGAAACGAAACGAACTCATGAAATTCATCATGCCGCATTGTTATCTTGCCAAGAAAAAAGACTGTCTCGATCTTCCGGACCAGGTAGATGAGATTCGGCTAGTAGAGATGGAAGATTCTCAGAAAAAAGCTTATTTTGAAATGAAACGGCATCTTGTGGTTCAGATCCAGGAACAGCAAATCGCAGCACCGCTTGCGTTAACAAAACTTATGAAGCTTCGGCAGATCACGAGCGGATTTATTTATAATGAAGAAGGGGATTCTTATGAAATAAATCTTGAACATGATAATCATTTCAAAATGTCATTAGAAACAAAAATGCCGTTTGTCAAAAATGAACCGGGAGAAGAAGATTTTTGGGGGGACGCGTTCAATCCATTAGAAAAAGAATTCTCAAATCCAAAACTTAAAGAGCTATTCGATAATATCGAAGAGGCCGGCAATCAACCCATCATCATCTGGATTCAATTTCACTGGGAGCAGATCAAAATCTGTCATGAACTTCATAAGCGGTTCGGAGAAAATCAAGTCGTCACGCTTTCAGCGCTCACTAAAGATAAAGACGGAAGTATAAAGGCATTCCTCTCTGGATCCGCAAGGTTCCTTGTGGCGCATCCTGCCTCAGCAGCGCATGGCCTTACGTTTGTGAATTGTTCGCTTGAGATATTCTTCTCACTTGATTGGAGCTCGGAGAAACACGAACAAGCGCGCGGCCGCATTCATCGTCCAGGCCAGACCAAAAAATGCACGTATGTTTATCTTCTCTGCAAAGACACAATTGACGAGGATATTCTCGCGGTTCTGCGCGGTAAACACGATGAGCAGGAAGTGCTCTATAAAATGATGGAGGATAAATAACATGGCGCTGATGCTATGGCTAATCGCCGCAAAGGGTTTAAAATCTAAAACCCCTTATTTCGCAATATTCACATATTTTTATGCCATGGCGTTCGACGTGGTGTTTCTATGGAGATTAATGTGAACACATTGCAAGTTTGTTGGTCAATAAAAGACAAAGAAAAAGTTTCTCTTAAATACTGCCCTACTTGCAAAAGTAGAAGGCGTTTTTATTCTTGGTTTCAGGAATGGTATGGGTGGCATACGACTTGTACTAATTGCGGCGATCAATGGCAGGATGGAGAAATGTGTGAAAGGCCATTTTGCAGAGGGTGGCGGCAAGAAAACATTGACAGAGCTAAAGAATCAATTAAGAAGTTTTTGAAATCCGCCTAACTAAAGGCTTGGAGGTGGTGAGTGAAGGAAAGAACGATCTTGCATCTTTGCGCTGATATTGGAAGCGATAGTCGGCCTTATGTAGATGCCGGCTACAATGTTTTGAGAATCAACAAAACTATCGGTGTGGAGAATTACTTCCCGGAACATGAAGCTTATGGAATTATTGCAAACCCGGTATGCACCGAATTTAGTATCGCATCAGGGTTCCACAAGAAACTGGATACTGATAAAGGGATGTTTTTGGTTAATCATTGTCTCAGGATTATCAAAAAATGTAATCCTAAATTTTGGGTTATTGAGAATCCCGCATCTGGAAGGCTGAAAGAATTTTTAGGGAATCCAACATTAGTTTATGAGCCTTGGGAGTATGGAAGCCCGTGGACTAAGAGGACAGCCCTATGGGGGAAGTTTAATATACCATCTAAAAGGTTCAGCTCTTGGTACGCAGTCCCTAAGAACAAAAATCTTTATATCCGTCCAGGAAGGCCGAAGCCTTCAATGGCTTTTCTACATAAGTCTGCTAAGAAATTTATTCGAGAGTTTGATATCTTCCAAGTTGAGGATGATATGTCTTTCAGATCTCTGTGCAGCCAAAACTTCGCCAAAGCATTCTTTGAAGCGAATCAATAACCAACCTCCAAAAAGAGAAGGGGTGAGAGATGAGAGAGATTAAATTCAGGGCTTGGGATAAGAAAAAGAAAGAACTGTTTTATCAAAAAGACAGTCCTCTTGAGTTTTTCCATGTGATCGCACTGTTTGATGAAGAGCCGGAGATTATGCAATACGCCGGACTTTATGACAAAAATGGGAAAGAGATTTATGAGGGGGATATTTTTAGCCATCCAGAATATACTCCTCCGTTTAAAAGCGTGGTCAATTTGTGTGTTGGCTTTAAAGATGGAATGTTTCAATGTGGACGCGGCACTACGCCTGAATGGTGGACTTACGCTTTGAGAAATTTTAACGAAGCTGCTGAAATCCTCGGGAACATTTATGAAAATCCAGAGCTAATGAAGGAGAGGAAGTAATATGAAAACAGAAATCTTTAAAGACTATTTAGAATTTTCAAACAGAAAAGATAAAGAAGTTAACGGGGTTAGCTCGGAGTTTGCGAAAGATAACCCTAATTACGAAAAAGAAAACAAGAGGAATGAAGGATGTTGGAATTGTAGAGACTGTAGCGACTGTAGCGACTGTATCGGCTGTAGAGACTGTAGCGACTGTATCCGCTGTAGCGACTGTATCGGCTGTAGCGACTGTAGCGGCTGTAGAGGCTGTATCCGCTGTAGCGACTGTATCGGCTGTAGAGGCTGTAGCGACTGTATCGGCTGTAGTGACTGTGTCGGCTGTAGCGACTGTAGCGGCTGTAGAGACTGTAGCGGTTGCAGCGACTGTATCGGCTGTAGAGACTGTAGCGACTGTATCGGCTGTAGTGACTGTGTCGGCAAGAATAATTTGTCTGCAAAACAATCGAAAGACAAAAAAGAAAAACACGAATTTCCAGAAGTTCCAAAAATTGAAAATGTCCACCAAAAAGTTTTTGCGGCGGCGTCTGATAAAGGTGCTTTGGATATGCGAAATTGGCACACGTGCGAAACAACGCATTGCCGCGCTGGATGGGTTGTGACTTTGGCGGGGAAAGAAGGAAGGAACCTTGAAGAAAAAACGTCCACTTTGTTTGCCGCTATGCAAATTTACAAAGCTTCAAGCTCGATAAGAGTTTACCCTCCAAGATTTTTTGACGAAAATGAGAAAGCTTTGGAAGATATGAAGCAGTGCTCAGAAAAGGAGCTTGAGGGGTGAATATGCGTATTAAATTTGAGGATTTGATAACTAATAAAGTCCGTCTTGAGTTTGGGAATTTAGAACAGTTGGAAGCAATTAAAAGGCACGAAAAAGAAATTGAGAAAAAAGCTAAAGCTTGCAAAACCTGCAGGGGTTATGGAGATCATGAATGTGGGAAGTGCGAAGGTTCCGGAGAAATTAAGTGTGAGGATTGCAACGGCACAGGAGAAAATCCGTAGAGGGTTAAATAACATGGCACTGATGCTTTGGTTGCTCGCTCTAATATTGGCAGAGCATTTTAAATGTGGATGGGCTATCCAAATTGAAGTTATTTTATTGCAATTTTACGCCCTCATGTTCGACGTGGTGTTTTTGTGGAGGTTGAAATAACATGGCCATTGTTCTTTGGTTTATTTTTTATCTGCATAAAGATCAAAACATGAATAAATGGTTTTTATTAACCACTTTAATTTATGCCATCTCGGCTGAGATGATGGTGTTGTTGAGGCCGAAGTGAGTTTATATTTAGAACTTTTATTAGTTTTTCTTGTCGGGATAATCTGGGGAATGATTCCGCTATCCCCAAGTTGGGGAGGGATTTCAATTTTTATTCTTGGCACAGTAGTCGGATTTATAATTAAAAGATTTTTAGTCTAACTAAAGGCTTGGGGGTGGTGGGATGAAGAATGAATATTATGGGTTTATGATTATTGAGGATGATATCCCAAAATCTTTTTGGAAATTTAAAAATGAGGCCAGGGGAGCGATTTGCGGGACGCGGGCTGATAACGTAAAGCAAATTTGGATAAAAAAAGTAAAGATTCAAGTTGTAGAAGAACAACCAACCGCCAAAAAGAGAAGGGGTGAGAGATGAGTTGTGGAGAATATTTGGGAAGTGCTGTCGGATATAAAATGATTTGTGGCGGTTTTTGGATGGGGAGTATCGCTCGATGTGATGATTGCGAAGAAAAAGAATTAAGAAGACGGGTCCTAGAAAAACAAGAACGATTACTTGATGAGCAATTAAAAAAGACGGTAACTCCATGAAGAAAACAATTGAGGAAAGGGCAAAGGAAGTAGCTGAGAAGTGTGACCATTGTTACCCAAGAATGGGCGGAGCCTGTAGATTTTGCTTAGAGGAAGCCCTCCTCGAGGCGAGGAATGAGGCGTTGGAGGAATGCGCTAATCATTGTGATGCTATGGACAAGGCCACTGGCCATCCAAGCTTTATGGGAAATTCAATCCGTAGAAAATTTGGTATTCGAGAAAGGATTAAGGAGAAGATATGAGCATCCAAGATACAGGCGCAAGATTTGAGGTTATCTGCAAACGTTGCCAAAAGAGATTTTGGGTTAGGAGAAATTGGGGTGGTGGAATACGGCGAGAAGGTGCTCATGAATCAAATCCAGCTCAATGTAGTTGCGGGTCTTTACAATTGGAGGTATTTTAACCATGACCCCACGACAAAAAGACGAAGAAGAATGTAATTGCCCTTGGGATAATTGTCAGTGCTGTAAGTTTTGGGAGTCAAAGATCGAGGAACTAGAAGAAAAGAACTTGGAACTAACTAAAGCTTTAGATACAGCACATAAAATATTCGGCTCAGAATCGGATAAATTGGGAGAAATGGTACATAAGCTAGAAGCCAAGCTGGAAAAGGCAATTGGAGTATTAAAAAACATGATGAAATGTGATCCCGCTTTATTAAATAATTCTTTAGGTTCTTCTTATGCCATTAAACATTATGTTGAAGCTAGAGAAACCCTGAAAGAAATCGAGGAGGGGAAATGACGCTTAAAGATAAGATTAATAATCTTCTTATGCTCGCCGCTATTGATGGAGAGAGAAGAGAGATTTTAAAAAAAGGTATTTTGGAAATAATCAAAGAATCTATGCCGGAAAGTGCGAGTGTGAAAGATTATGAAGACGATGAAGAATTAGCTGATGGATGGGATGATTACCGTATCGAGATGCTAAAAATTCTTGAACAATAAACCATCCCCTCGCGGGATAACGAGAAAGTAAAAAAACAGAAAATAATAAGTTTGTTTAAATAAACTATAGGTATATAATTCGCACCTCATGAATGAGGATGATCTATAAAAATGATTAGTAAAATTTGCTCTATTTGCTCTAACGAATTCATGGTAAAGCTTTCTCATTTTTCAAAGAGAGTCTATTGTTCTAGAGAATGTATGGCTTTAGCTTATCAGGACAGATTGGTAGGAGAATCGAATCCGAATTGGAAAAACGGAATAAGTGAATTCAAGGAATCAAAAAGATCGCTTAAACCTAAAATAGAAAAAAAATGCGAGAGATGCGATAAATTATTTTATGTATACGAATCAAGAAGATTTCAGAAATTTTGTTCTTTTGATTGTAAAAAAGTAGCTAGAATTTGTTTTTACTGTGAAAAGCCTATTTTGAAAGGTGGGAATAAATATTGCAGCAGCGAATGTCGTAGAGCTTATTATATTATTGTAAAACGATGCTCAGTTTGTTTTGTTGAATATACGACTGACAAAAAAAACCCAAATAAATATTGTTCAGAAGCTTGCTATCGAAAAATGCAATCATTAAGACAATCTGGAAGTGGAAGTCATTTCTGGAAAGGAGGAATGACTGATTGGAAAATGCGAGTACGAACACATCCTTTGTATAAATTATGGAGAAAGAAAGTGTTTGAAAGAGATGGTTATACCTGTCAATCTTGCTTTAAAAAATCGTCCGAAATTTCAAAAGGTAAACTTACAGCCCATCATATTATTCCATTTAAAGAAGCTCCAAAATTAGCTCTAAAATCATCTAATGGAATTACTCTTTGTTGGCAATGCCATAAAGATTTCCATGTTTTTTTAAGAGATGGTTCTCTTGCTCTAAAAGAAACATCATTAAAGGAACAATGTTTAAAATTTTTTAAAAGCGAGCCAGGTGTTTATATGTTCAAAATACATGGTCATAATTCTCAAGCTTCTGGAATTCCAGATTTTATAGGAACGGTTTTAGGTTTTTTTGTTGCAATCGAATTGAAGATATTTCCAGGTTTCGCGTCACCAATTCAGAAATTTCAAATTGATAGAATAAAAAACGCGAATGGCAAAGCTTTTGTTTGCCGTTCGATTGGGGAGGTGCAAAAAATAATACAGATGATTAAAGAATGCTTTTAAATTAAAAAACTAAAAACAAGGAGGCGTAACATGGAACAAACCAAAGCGATAACCGATGTAAGAGAGCGTGAGCTGTTCGAGCGATACGCGCGCGCGCGGTTCTGGAAAGACGAAATGTCACGGTTGAAAACACGAGCAGAAGAAGAGCTAGAGAAGGCGACCAACCTGATCGTCGAATACCTGAATGATTGCGGCAAAAAATCTACAGGACGATACGACGATCTCGGGCTCTTGACTGTCAAAGCGCCAACGCCGCGCCCGAAATATGCCGAAGAAAACAAAGCGCGGGTGTATGAGTTTGTGCGTGAGAACGGCGGCGAGGCTTGTATCAAAGAAGCGATTCATCCGGGCACGTTCGCAAGTTTCTTGAAAGAAAAACTTGCGGAAGGCACAGTGATCCCTGAGTTCATCGAGATTTATTACCAACCGTCCGTCATGTACACCAAACCCGAACAAAAACAAGAGGAGTCGTTATGACCGAAGATCTCGCAAGAAAAGAAGAATCAGCCATTGACGTATCATCTCGGAGAGGACATGAGACGCCGGTCGATAATTCGGATCTCATGATCCCGCGCGCCAAGCTTTTACAGGCGCTCTCCCCAGAAGTGCAGGATGACCCGAAACGGTTCTTTCAAGGGATGATCCTGAACTCGATCACCAAAGAAGAACTGCCGAAAGACGATCAAGGATGGATCACCTTCATCCCAATCATGCGATCGGTGAATTGGCTCAGGTTCAATCCGCAAAGCGATAAGGACCCGGATTTCAACCCAGAGTTTGAAGCGGGTGCGATTATTTGGCGTTCAAACAATCCATCTGATCCGCGTGTGATTGCCGAGGGCGCATGGGGACCGAAGAGCGAACCGCCGAAAGCCACGAAGTTTATCAACTATCTGGCTCTCGTCCCAGGTCACAGCATGCCGATCGTGATCAGTTTCGGGAAGACATCATTTAAGGCCGGGAAAGCCCTCAGCACCATGACGCAGTTCGCGCCAGGTGATTTGTTCTCATGGCGCTACCGGCTGCGTTCTAAAAAAGAACAAAATGACGCTAAGCAGCAGTATTTCGTGCTCGTCGTGGAACAATGCGGACAATGCCCGAAAGATGAGTTTCAGAAAGCCGAGAGCATCTACAAGACTTTCGCCGGCAAGGAGCTGAAAGTCCACGAAGAAAGCGAAGAAGAGACCGCACAGCCTCAGACCACCAAAAATCCCTGGGATTAAGGAGTCGTGTCTTTCAAGGCGATTTATGCACGCCTGATGGAAATGGCCACGCTTACGGATAAGCACAAGGAAGAGCTTATCAATAAGCGTGGCCTCTCCGAACAGACGATTAAGCTTTTCGGGTTCGGATCCGGAGGTCCCCACCTATTATCTTTTGAAGAAGAATTCGTAAAAATCATGGAGAGCGGAGGAGTGCGTGAGCAAGATCTCGTACTCTCCGGCGTGTTCATCCATGACGGAAAACGCGTGCGCGTAAACCCTATCCTTCTGCGGGAAGAGAATACGATCGGCGATAAAAAGGTTTCAAACATTCTTATTCCTTACCGCAATTTTGAGGGAGAGGTGTATTATGTCAGGCCGCACAAATTGGGGTTTTCAGGGCTTCCTAGCGAAGTATTTCAGGAATGGAACCTCAGGGATAAACCCTATGAGATTATTCTGACAGAGGGCGAGTTCAAGGCGGTGGCCGCTGTTCAGTACGGTTTCCCCACGATCTCAATCCCTGGGATCTCCTCGTTCTCAGAAAACAAATTCCCAGACCTCAGTAAAAAATTAAAAGCATATGACGTCAAACGAATCGTTATTCTTTTTGATAACGAAACGAAAGACGACCCCAATATCACGGAGCGGTACAAAGCAAACCCCAATAACCGATACGACACTCAGTTCTACGCTTATTACATGGCCTCCCGGCTTGAAAAAGAGGGAGCATTTGAGGTGGTGATCGCCACGCTTCCGGATGGGTGGAAAGAAAATGGGAAGATTGATATCGACGGAGCCGCTGCGCAACTGCGCACGCAAGGCGAGATGAAAAAAATCGTCTATGACGCTGTCCCTCGCAACGACTATCTTCGGGAACTATCCTCTGAAGCTAAGCAGATGGTACTGCGCAAGCAGAGCCAAAAACATCATCGCTCTAAAATCCATAAACAGTTCAACCGCTATATCGTCACCAAACAGACGAACAAAGGGTCCTTCGACATTGCGATCTCAAATTTCGTGATGCGAGTAGTTGCTACTCATGACACCCCTGAAGGAGTAAAACGAGAAATCGAGCTAGTCAATGAATTTGGACGGCATTCATCTCCATTCACAATATCCTCAGAAGCCATGGCCTCAGGCGATGCATTCCGCACGTTTGTTTTGAATAAAGGGGATTTCATTTGGCGCGGCAACACGGACGATCTGCTGACCATTTGGGAATCTGAGTTTTTAATGATGGATGAGGGAAGGTTCATCATCGAAAGTGATCATATCGGATGGCTTGACCGCGAAAAAATCTGGCTATTTGGAAACGTTGCGGTGAAAGAAGACGGATCTGAAATACGGCCGGATAAGAATAATATTTTCTGGCTAGATAAAAAAGGGATCAAACCGATTCCGCTCAGCGCTAAAGGCGGCATCATGGAAGGTATGCCCTATATGCATCTTGGCTCTGGATTTGACATCGTAGAGTTTAAGAAAAGAATGAGTGAGATCATTGGCGAGAATGAATCGAATCTTATCATCGGATGGATCACTTCTGTTTTGTTCATGGAAGAAATTTTCGCGGTATATCGATCATTTCCTTTCCTCTTCGTAACAGGCCGGTGGCAGTCCGGGAAATCGACTATCGCAGAATGGGTGATGAATTTCTTCGGGATCGAGAATTCGGCAAAGGCGATCAGCCAGACCACCCCCGTCGCGATTCAGCGCAGCCTTGCGTATTACAGCTGTCTTCCCTTCGGGCTGGATGAGTATCGGAATACCAAAGATATTGCCTACAAAAACGGTTTCCTGCGCAACGTGTACAACCGGCAGAGCGCTGGCAAAGGGGTTAAAGAAAGCGAGCATGGCCTACGTGAGGCGAAAGTGCGCGGGACGCTTATCATATCGGGAGAAGAGACCCCGAAAGACGGGGCGCTGCTTTCGCGGTGCATCGTGATCTTTATCTCAAGGGCTAAACGATTGGTGAATAATTTCTCATGGATGATGGCTCACCGCACCAATTTTTCGGCACACGTGTATGGCGTACTTAAGAAAAAACATAGCATTACATCACGGTTCATGCAATCGATGGAAGAGTGGAAGACCTACTTCATCAAGGCTGATGTGAACGACCGAACAGCCATCAATTATGCGACCGTCATGGCTGGATACACGCTTGCATTTGGGGATGATTTAACGTTTGCCGAATGGATTTCCAAAGAGACTAAAACAGTTCAATCCGAGCATGGAGAGGAACAAGCCATCAGCGTTTTTCTGGAGGATCTTGGAGTCTTAAAAACAAGGAAGCTTATCGATGAAAATTATTGGGTTGTCGACAACAACAAAATATACCTCTATTTTCACGGGCTGATGCAGATCTGGGCACAGGAGTTT
>Ga0209727_1000299_pt1 | contig 59357 bp, 62 predicted proteins | sample RifGroC1_FD_183995 | JGI IMG/M metagenome (GOLD analysis project Ga0209727, IMG submission 183995) | Groundwater microbial communities from Rifle, Colorado, USA - Groundwater C1 (SPAdes) (version 2) | ecosystem: Environmental > Aquatic > Deep subsurface > Groundwater | place: Rifle, Colorado... | reverse complement strand
TTTAATTCGCCCGGGTTCTTTTGCGGTTTTGGCCTCGCAGAACGAGGCGACAATTTCAAGTTTTTCTTTGGCGGCATACTCTTGCAACTCTACGAGTTGCGCTTCAATACTCAAAACCTGTCTGTCGTCTTCTTCAGTGCTCTTGCGAGCGTAAAGTATATATTTCATATTGTTTTTGGATTAAGGATTAAAAAATTTTCTTCCCCCAAAATGCGAAATCGTGAATTCGTTTTTACCCCCAAAATTGAATACAAATTAGTCGCCGAGCGAAGCGAGGCAAACCTTTCAAACTTGCAATTTCCTACGTGGTGCAGTATTCTTGAATTAGCCCGAACCGCTTTCGCCGCCGCAGGCGGCGAGGAAGTCCCCCCGCGAATCCGCCAGCTGGCGGACGGAAAGGCGGCGAAGCCGCACCGCTCAAAACCGCAAAAGAACCCGGAGAAAAACATCGGCTCGAACCATATTTTAATTTTGGGGGAAGAAAATTTTTTAATCCTAGAAGCCATAAGACTTAGCCTATGAAACCAGCAGAAATGCTGATTTTTTGTTTGGGCTTGACTTCCAGCGCGTAATATGCTATTCTTTACGCAGTATCGAAACTGGGCTATGGTAGCTCGGTTGTACATTCCAAACCCAAAAAGAGAGGTGTAATCATGACGCAGTTCCTGCAGATCGCCGCACCGCTGATGGCAATCGTGAGCATGGTCCTCGTGTTGACCGGGCTCGTCCCGTCCCTCCGCCAGTCCAAGGCGTTCAACTTCCTCTGTGGCGAGTCGGCTTTCGTCACGGCGGTCGCCTACGGCGCATTGGCGGTGCTCGGAGTCAGTTCGTTTGCCCCTTTCGGGGTGGCCCTCTGGTTCTTCACGGGTTCCTTGAAGTTCGCGCACTCGGCGTGGCCCACCAGCTAAGGTCGGACACGTTCCGGCCACCAGGCCCCTTGTGGATACCAATTCCACTCGGGGCCTTTCTTCTTTTTGATTTATCTCAATTTTTTTCATATAATACGTTTGTATTCGCTTTGCGAATTCTGAATTAGTTGCCGCCAAAGAAAAACTTGAAATTGTCAGCGGTGCGGCTCCGCCGCCTTTCCGTCCGCCAGCTGGCGGATTCGCGGGGGGATTTCCCTGCCGAAATGCGTTCGGACTAATTCAAGAATACTGCATCGAAAGAGCTAATTTGCTAGCATAAGAGATATGGAAAATGCCTACGGGATGGGGTCGTCGGGGAAGGGACTCAAAACGGCCCTTGAGCTGGCAAAAGAAGGAGGGGAGGCAAAAAAGCGCCCAAGTGTGTACGAGGCAGAACGTGATGAGATACCCGTCCCTGTAAAAGAAGAAACGGTAGTAGGCGCTGCAGAAAAGCCTGAAACAATAGAGGCACGCTGGGCAGCATATGCAAACGAGCGCTACGGTGACCCAAGAGAGTATTCTCCTGAACAGATGCTCAATGACGAGAAATTTATCTCTTTTATTGAAAATGCCCGGGAAGAGGAGAAGGCGGTGCTCTATGAGCGCATCAAAGATCCTGCTCTCCTGCAGGAGCACTATGATGCCTTCCGCTATACAGATCGAGTGATTGAATCGCTTGCATCAGTCCATTCCGGAGTTTTAAAGGAGCAGCTCGGCATAGATATCTCAAAAGAGATCCTCGAACAGAGCAACCAAGAAATTGCAAAGCTTGCCCGAGAGAATCCCTCCTATGTAAAAGCGCTCTACGCCGGGCTTGCAGAGTACCAAAATACGGAGCGAGTCATTCATGAAAAGCAGGAGAAAGTCGCTGAAATTCTTAAAAAATCAGGCTCTGAATCGCTAGTATCGTTACAAGAAAAAACTAAACGACTCCAACTTGTGGCAAGGACCAGGGGCTTCTTTAATGTTAAAAATTCAGAAGTATTAGGATGGCTCTTCCGTACTACAGAGGAAAGCGCGGCGCGGAGAGACGCTTTTTATCAGCATAAAGGTTCTCTGCGAGAAATTCCCACACTTGCGCAAGAAGCGCAAGAACAGCTAAAAACGGCCACAGACGCGAGCAAGTGGATAGAAAAAATTACAGAAACTTGCGCAAAACAGCGCAGTGAGCTGTTACTACAGACCACAACGTCAGAAGGTCTATGCGCAATAGCGCACGCCGCCGTGGGGGAGCATGTAAAAAAGCTCTTAGGGGGCAAAACCGGCACACTGGGCCCCACTTCATCTCTTAAAGAGCTACAGGGGGCGGTGGATTATCACAATCGCTTCCGCGCTCTGCGGGAGAAGGGCGGGCCTGATTTTACAGGGGTTTTTAACGAAGATGAGCGCGAATTTGAAACTAAGCTTACCGGCCTTGCAGAAGTTAAATTCAAGGAGCATCTCACAGAGAATATTAAAAAAGTAAAAATTCCCACAATTAATAAACTTAAAGAGGCAATCACTCCACTGTTAAAGGAACGCATCGGTTTCCACTCGGATGAAGCGGCACGCGAGCGTGCACTGCAGTTTGTCCGCGAGGTCTCGGGTGAATTAGGGTCGCCGCTTGCGCGGATGGCGTTTGATGCCGCGCTTGAAGAATTAAAAGCAGGTACCTAAACTATGGGACAAAACAATATGCAGATCGCTGTGCAGAATATCTCTATTTCTCAAGAGGAGGAGGCGAGGGCATATATTGCCGCACTGCATGCCTACGTGCAATCAGTAAACGAACTGACGCGCGATTACCAGAATCTCTTGGAAAATGAAGCGGAGGTGCTTTCCGGGGTTGACGCAGAGGAGGGGAAAGCAAGAGACGCGATCAAAGCCGCATCGTTGCGGCTTGAACTCGGGGCAGGGAGTCAGCAGTAATGCAACCCAGTATTATCTACGAAGACGGTAATGTGCTTATACTCAATAAGCCCGCTGGACTCATGGTGCACCCAGACGGAAAGAGTGCGGAGCCGACGCTTGCAGATTGGATCGCAGAACGCTACCCGACGCTTGCCGAAGTGGGGGAAGCGCAGCTAGACGCTCATGGAGAGCCTCTCCTGCGGCCGGGACTCGTGCATCGGCTTGACCGCGAGACAAGCGGGGTTATCGCGGTAGCTAAAACGCAGGAGGCATTTGAGCATTTGAAAGAGCAGTTTAAAAATCGCCTTGTTGAGAAAGTCTACTGCGCACTCGTCTATGGCGCAGTACAGATTCGCCGCGGCGAAGAGGGAAGTATCAATGCGCCCATCGGCCGCTCGCGGGTGAGCGGCAGGTGGACAGCCGTGCGCCCGGGCGAGAAAACACGCGAGGCGTTGACAGAGTATCGCCTCCGCGAGCGCTTCCGCGACTACACGGTGCTTACTGTTATTCCACGCACGGGACGCACCCACCAAATTCGCGTGCACCTCAAATCCATTGGGCATGCGGTGGTCTGCGATAAAGTCTATGCACCCAAGCTCTTCTGCCCGGTGGCAGGACTCTCGCGCCTCGGCCTCCATGCCGAGGCGCTCTCTTTCACGCTTCCCTCGGGAAAGTGGAAGAGTTTTAGCGTACCCTTGCCGGGCGACTTAGCTGGAGCGCTTGAAGCGCTCCGAAATCTGTGATACGCTGTGGCAATTATGGTTGCAGAACGAAACATTTCTTCCCCCGCCAACAGCGCTGAACGTGCAGCGCTCAAAATCGGTGCAGGCGATACCGTCAAGGTGTGGGTCAAAATACAAGAGAAAAAGCGCGTGCGCTTACAGGCTTTTGAGGGTCTGGTGATTGCAGTGAAGCACGGCACAGAAGCCGGTGCGCGCTTTACCGTGCGCAAGGTCTCTGACAGAGTTGGGGTTGAGCGCATCTTCCCGCTCTACTCACCGGTGATTGATCACATTGATGTGTTGAGGAAGGGTGAGGTACGCCGCGCCAAGCTCTACTACATTCGCACAAAGACGGCCAAGGAGACGCGTGCCAAGATCAGACAGATTATGGCAGAGGGGAGGAAGGCCGCTGTTGTGACTCAGACAGTTGAGACGGAAAAAGAAAACGAGGAAGTCGCTGAAGCAGTTGAGAAATCGTAGTCTCTCTGTTAGTTTAAAAACGATGCGCGGGTGTCGAAACTGGTAGACGAGCATGCTTGAGGGGCATGTGGGAGCAATCCCATGGAGGTTCAAGTCCTCTCCCGCGCACCAGAATGGAACTTAGTGGTTGAGAACCAACCAAGGAGTGGGCGTGCCGAAGGCACGCCCACGCTGTTTCGCCCGTTTTCGCCAATGAATTCGCCAATGAATTCGGATTCCCGCCTTCGGCGGGACGGAGGGTTTTTTCGCCAAGAAGCAGGTGCGAGCCAAAGATTTCTTTGGCACAGACCTTTTTCGCAAAAAGGTCTGAATCAGAAGCAATTTTGTCCAAGGATTGAGCGTCTTTTAGCCAATTTTGGAAAGGTGCGAGCCAATCATTCTGCGTGTGTGAAAGAGCGGTCATTTCTTCTTCGAGCGACTTCTTGGAAAGTAACAATTTTGATTTTTCAGTACGATAATCTTGTTCGTCAATAACTTGGTCTAAATATCCATTAAGAAGTCGCTCTAACTTTTCCGACAAAGAAAAAATCTCTACTTTTTTCTCCTCCACACACGCAGTCAAAGACGGGGCGGAATTTTTGTAGTCTTGCAAAGCAAGACGATTCAATTCTTCCGCCCAGTCTTTGGGCAAAGAAACTTTTTGAATTAAGGATGATAACTGCTCATCTAGTTTTTCGGAACGAAGCGACATTTCTTTACACTTCATTACCTTCGATTTTTTCGTGCAACGATAGTAAACATACGTACTGAAGGTAATCACCGATGTTGTTTTTTATATCATCCACCATTCTCTTCATATCTACGTTGCCGTATTTGTGAACGATCAAATTTCTCAACCCAACAGAGGGAGCGATTTCGAGCGCAAATTCCATAGGTAAAATTTTATTCTCGCCCAAGACAATGAAAGTGCTCTGATAATCGGCGGGAACAGCTAGATGAGATTGGCTGATAATGTGAGTGTTCAAATCAATTGCCGAATCAACGATTAATTGGAACAATCTTTCAACGGTGTGAAGGACTAAAGATTCGTCAATAATTTCGCGGCTCTCTTTTTTCAACAACGGCAACAATTCATCTAGATAATTTCTGATGTCATTGATTTTATTGGTAGTAAGAGTTTGATCAAGCATGACGCTTAATAAATGATTGAATGGAAGCGCCTTGCAGCTTATAGAGCGGCCGGGCTTCCATATATAATTTAATACTATACACTTTAAAACGGTTGAACAGGTCGACTTCTTGTTCATAGAGCAATACACCTTCCTCCGCTACCTTCTTCAAGAGGAGTGGTGGAGCATTTTTAAGGTCAACCAGTTCAATATTGCCGTAACCGGTTTTAGTCATCAACTCCTCCTGGAGTTCTGCGATCTCCCGCAGACCAAGCCGGCGTTCAGCAATAAAACCAATATCAATATCGCTCTGCGCATGGGTCTTGCCCGTTGCCTGGGAGCCAAAGAGTACGCCAAGAACTAAACCACGTTCAGAAGCTAATTCAGCAAACTCCTGGCTTAAAAGCGGCACGGATATCATTTTTTAATCATATCACAAAACACCCTTAAACCCAACCAAACCCGATGACTGGAGTCTGACTCCAGTCAGCTATTCAACAGATAAGCCAAACCGGCCAGGATCCTTAACCACTGATTTGAACGTCTGGACAAAGAAATCCAGATCGGGCACGTGAGCACGGATTACATCGTACATTTCTTGAGCAGTCACTTCCCAATACAGGTGCACCAGCCGGTTGCGGTAACCCGCTAATTTTTTATTACGTTCGGCGAAGTCAACGGTGATGATGCCATGCTCGCCCAGCAACATAATTATCTCCTGATAATCTCGAGCTTTGCCGTTTAACCGGGAGGCGATATGAGTCCCAATGGTCAAAATCCCCTCAAGGGTACGGCGCAGGTAGTGCTCGGCTAACGCATACGTTTTTTTATCGGCAATAAATTGCTCTCGGCTCATGTCTGTCACTGCACGCAACTCTGCAATCCCCGCTTCAATATCAGCGATCAAATCAACGACTTTGGCCTTGTTTAGCGGCTGTGTGCCCATATACAGTTAGGATGATTGCCCAAGAACGGAAGCATGGAAAATATTTTCGTAATGCTTGAAGTCAAAGTAACGTAACATCACTTCAGCACGATACTCTGCAAACCCTCCCGTCACCGCCTCATACAGCGGCCGGCCTTGAGTCACTGCGCGGAAGCGTAGCCCCGGGGCAGTTTCATCAAGGTAGACCAGATCAATCTTCTGGTCTGGAAAATGTTTTTGCATTTCAGCTAACAGTTCGCCGTAGACACCTACCGGATCCTGCCTCTGTAGACTAAGGTCGGCAAAAACCACGCCGATATCAAGATCGCTTAAGGGATGGGCGGAATCAGTTGCGGCTGACCCAAACAAGATCACCAGCCTCACTCTCAGCCTCTTGAGCGTTGAGGTATGCAATTGGATTGCCATACTCCCGCATCATACCACAAAAACACCCTCAAACCTCAACCAAACCCGATGACTGGAGTCAGACTTCAGTCAATGTTCCACTCCTCTATCGTATCACAACCCCCCGCCATGTGGCGGGGGGTTGATCACAATCGTCAAAATAAGATCCTGCTGAAAGGCTTTACTAAGCGTTATCGCAGACTACATCCGTACTACTGACACCTGTCACAATTTCTGTGGCCGCTGCAGCAGTACTCACACCAGCATAGCCAGTACTATCAACACAGTAAGTAGTACCATCGTTGAGGACAACTGCTGCTCCCCATTTTGTTGGTGCAACGCCAACAGCGGTATCTTGACCACACTGAACAACGTTCGCCGCAGGTACTTGTGTTTGAACAGCTGTCTTTAAGGTCAACAAGCTACCAGAGACGGACGCTGCTGCAGCACACAAATTTACAGCATACGTACCAGAATCAGTAACACCAAGCTCTGCTTGTGCCCTCATAGATGACATCGAGGCTTTAGCTGACGCGTCCTTTCCCTTGTTTCTTGCTGAGCCTAAACTCGTCAAAACAATTCCTGAAAGAATACCGATGATGGCGATGACGACGAGGAGTTCAATGAGGGTGAAGCCCTTCGATCCGCCACAGCGGACCCTGGATAAACCTTTCTTATAATTCTTCATACATTCTTTTTATATTCTAATAATTAAAGCTTTGATACGGAAATCATCCGACCGTTGGCTACCCTAGATTATATGCTTGCTTTCTATGGCCTACAAATGCTTATGTGGATAAACGACCTATGAAATAGATCCGGCAATATTATAAATGGGCAGGAGGACTGCGGTGAGTAAGATGCCTACCCCGGCGCCGAGGACGATAATCATTGCCGGCTCAATGAGGCCTACCAGCGTATCCACCTCATTCTCCACTTCCCGCTCGTAGAACTTCGCCATAGTGGAGAGCACGTAGCCGAACTTGCCCGACTCCTCCCCCACCTTCATCATCTGCACAATAATCCCGGGTATCTCGGGGTAGACGGCAAGCGCTTGCGAGACGGGCATGCCCGCCTTCACCTTAAGGCTCGCCTCTTTCAGAATGTTCTTATAGACCTCGCTGTCCACCACCTCGGCGGTAATCTCTAGCGCGCGGAGCATGGAGATGCCGCTCTCCACCATCGTGGAAAGATTGTCCGAGATGCGCGAGAGGTAGAGCTTGCGGTAGAGGAGACCGAGGTAAGGCACCTGCAGTTTAAGCTCCGAGAGCGCCTGCTTGCCCACCGCCGAGATACCGTAGCGCCAGAGGAGCACTCCTCCTGCCGCAAGCACAAGGAGGAGGAAGATGCCATAATGGACGAGAAAGTCGCTTGTCCCGATGATTAGCTTGGTATACCAGGGGATGGCCTGCTGTGTCTCTTCAATAATATCGGCAAGCTTGGGGATAACCAGCGTCATCATGAGCACCATCACTCCGATGAAAGAGGCAATCACAAATGCCGGATAGACCAAGGCATTCCTGGCCTTGCTCACCACCGCGTGCTGGCGCTCCAGGTAATTGGCGAGGTAGGTAAAGGCCTCCGAGAGTCGCCCCGTCTCCTCACCCGAGCGCACCATGGAGACATAGAACTCGGAGAAAATATCTGGATGCTTGGCGAGCGCCTGCGAGATTTGCGCGCCGCTCTTGATGTCATCAGTAATGTCTACAAGCTTTTTCTTGAGCAATCTGCTCCCCGCCTCGCTTGCCAGCAGTTGGAATGCCGAGAGCACGGGGACTTTTGCTTCAAAGAGCGTAGAAATCTGCCGCGAGAGGATGACGATGTCGCGCGTCTTGACGCGCTCAAAGATTTTGAGAATGTCTTCCGACCAGCTCGGCTTCTCGTCGGGCACAATGGAGAGCACGATAAAGTTGCGCTTCTGGAGCGAGCTGATGGCGGAATCAATGTTTGCGGTATCAATGGTGCCCTTTTGGTCGCCGCCGTCTTTCGTTGTAACGTGGTACCTAAAAATCATGAGAAGAAAGTATCAAGTAACAAGTGCCGAGGACCAAGTGATAGAAAGTACATCATAAGAGTCGCTCAAGCACATCGGGGTTAGTGGAAAAGCGGTACGCGTTCTCCTGTGTAATTTCTCCACGACGGAACAGGTCGGCAAGCGAGTGGTTGAGGTCAATCATGCCGAGCTCCATGCTCGTCTCCAAAATCACATCAATCTCCGCCGTGCGCCCCTCGCGGATAAGGTTGGCAACCGCCTTGTTGTTGAGGAGGAGCTCGTAGGCCGGGATGAGCCCGCCTGACACGCGCGGCACGAGCCGCTGGGAAAAGACGCCCAAGAGGTTGGCGGCGAGCTGGACGCGAATTTGCTTCTGCTGGACGGCGGGGAAGGAGTCCAATACGCGGTCAATGGTCTGCGAGGCGGTATTGGTGTGGAGCGTGCTGAAGATGAGGTGCCCCGTCTCCGCCGCAGTTACCGCGGCAGACATGGTCTCGGGGTCGCGCATCTCGCCGATGAGCGCCACATTAATGTCCTCGCGGAACATAGATTGGAGCGCGGTGTGGAAGTCGTGCGTGTCAAAATGTATCTCGCGCTGGTCAATGATGCTACGCTGTGCTTCATAAATGTATTCAACAGGGTCCTCGATGGTGATGATGTGCTCGGCGCGCTCGCGGCTGATGTGGTCAATCAATGAGGCAAGTGTTGTTGATTTGCCGTGCCCCGTCGGTCCCACCACCAAAAAAAAGCCCTGCTTCTTATTCGCAAACTCCAAGAGCGCCTCCGGGAGATTGAGCTCTGTAAGTGTAGGTATGTTCTGCGGGATGACGCGCATAGCAATGCCCACTACTCCTTTTTGAAAAAAGGCGTTGCCGCGGAAGCGGATTCCCGCGCCGGGACTGTAGGAAAAATCAATCTCCTTCCGCGCGAGGAAGCGCTTCTGGCTCTCGTCAGAGAGGAGCTCTATCACAAAGCCCATCGTCGCCTCCGGGGCGAGCTTCTCATACTTGGTGAGCGGGACGAGCTCGCTGGAGACGCGTATCGTCGGGCAGTGGCCGACAGAAAAGTGGAGGTCTGACGCCCCCTCCTTGCTTACTGTTGATATGAGCTCCTCAAGTTCGCGCTTATAATCAGCCATGGCGAGCTTGCTTTGTTTTGGTAATATCAAGCACTTTAGAGACCACCTCCGAGGGCGTTGCGCTTGCCTTCACGATGTAACCGTCAGCGCCCAGCGAGAGCCCGCGGTCAACGTCTTCCTGCTGACCGAGATTGGAAAGGATGATGCATGCGGTGCGCTCATTGCATACCTTTTTCTCTTTAATCTCCTGCAAGAACTGGAAGCCATCCATACCCGGCATAATGATGTCAATAAGGCAGATATCCGGTTCGAGTCCCTCCTTGAGCTTCCCGAGCGCTTCCGTAGCAGACGGAACCGCAGTGACCTCAAAACCGGCTTCCGTAAACTTGGTTGAGTACATATCCAAAAGGAACTTGTCATCGTCAACGAGGAGAATTTTTTGTTTTGCGTCGCTCATACTTGGTACTTAATACTTGTAACTTGATACTTATTTTATCATAGTTTATTAACCTCTTCAAAGGGAATCATACCCTGAAAGGCCTTGAGCATTGCGTCTTCCTTCATGGTAATCATCCCCTTCTTGCGTACGGCCCTATAAATCTCCACATCAGAGGGGTTGGTGAGGATGATTTTTTCAATATCAGCATCCATGGTAAAGAGCTCAAATACCGCCATGCGCCCTTTGGTGCCCGAGGGACAGGAGGGCGACTGTTTGGCGCGGTAGACAAACTGCGGCACTGCAAACTTTTCGCGCACGTCCGGCGGGAGGTCGGCAACATCCTTCTCCACCATCATCTTGATGCCGCCCTCGGTAGGGATTGGCTCCTTATCCTCTGGGCAGAGTTTGGCCACCAGACGCTGGGCAATGGCGCAGATGAGCGTCGGACCAATCAAATAGGGGTCAACGCCCATATCTATGAGACGCGGGACAACGCCCACCGTATTATTGGTATGGAGCGTGCTGAACACCAGATGGCCCGTGAGCGCCGCCTGTATGGCAAGCCGAGCTGTTTCCTTGTCGCGGATTTCCCCCACCATAATGATGTCGGGGTCCTGGCGCAGGATGCTCCGCAGGCCATTTGCAAACGTATAATTGATCTCCGGGCGAACCTGTGACTGATTGACCCCCGAGACGCTGTACTCAACCGGATCCTCAAGCGAGACCACGTTGCTTACCTCGCGGTCCAGTTCGTTGAGCATTGAGTAGAGCGTCGTGGTTTTGCCGCTCCCGGTCGGCCCGGTAATGAGTATCATGCCGTAGGGCCGGTCAATGGAATCACGGATAATCTTGAGACTCTTTTCCCCAAAACCGATATTGTCTAGTTTGACGAGCCCTTTGTCCGGGTCGAGGATACGGAGCACCACCTTCTCTCCAAAGTAAATAGGGAAGGTGGATACGCGGAAGTCAATCTTGCGCCCCTCAATGCGCGCGGAGAAACGTCCGTCCTGCGGCTTGCGCTTCTCATCAAGCTTCATATTGGTCAAAATTTTTATACGCGCTACCACGGCCTCCAAGACAGGAGTGGGGAGAATGAGGCTCGTATAGAGACTCCCGTCCACGCGGAAGCGCACTTTTACATTTTCCGAGGTCGGCTCAATGTGGATGTCCGAGGCGCCGCCCGAGGTGGCATGCTGGAGGATAACGGCTACAATCTTGGTTACCGGCGCATCCTCCACAAGTCCAACTTCGGGATTTTCTGTATTTTTCTTGATAATTTTTCCTTTCTCGGCCTTTGCGTCCTGTATCTCGGTATCCAGTTCGCCGAGCGCTTTGGTCACTTCGCTCTTGAGCCCTTGATAGCTCTTCAGCACCATGTCAAAATCCGCTTGGCTGATGCCGAAGATGCGGTACGGCATGCGGCTTGCTGAAGTAATAAACTGGAGCGCGTCGCGCGCGGTGACATCATCAGGGTTCAACATGCCCACCTCAAGGGCGCCGTCCATAACGCCAAGCGGAACAAACTTGTAAAAAGAGGCCGAATCCTCGGGGATATGCTTTAAGACATCAAAGGAAACTTTCTTTCCCTCGAGGTTCTTGATGGGAATTGCGATATCTTCGTCCATTGTCGTTTAAAATTAAAGCTCCCCCGGAGGAATAGCGTCATTTGTTTCAGTAGACTTTTTAACCGTTGTCGGTGGAGCGCTTCCCGCCCCCGGAGGAGCAAATGGATTATCCCGCCCTACTGCGTCACTGCGGAGCGCGCGGGTATAATCAACAAAGGAGAGGAGCGTGCCGCTCTCAAGGAATTGAGTATCAATCGTAATCGTGTTGAGCTCGGCGAGAAGCTGGACGAAGGGGTCCTGCTCGGCGAGCGTCATGGCGCCATCGGCAAGAGGCATTCCATTTTCGTCAAGGGATACAGCTCCTGAAGTCGAACCCGCCGCGACGGGTCCGACTCCGTCTGTGCCCGGCTTGGTGGCAAGATAGTACCCGTAGGCCGCTCCGGCGATGACGATGAGGATAATGACGACATTGAGGATTTTACTCATCATGGCATTTTATGGTTGGCGATATACCTGTGCGGCGACCTTGAACTCGTAGGTTCCTTTGACGTCAGCTGATGAGAATTCCACCGAAGTGATATCAAAAATCTTTAAGCTCTTCTCCATCTTTTCCACCAGAGAGAGAAACTGGTTGTAGGTTGCTTTGACGGTAAACGAGATAGAGACGGGCTCGTAGCCAGCGGCAACGAGCGCCACGCCTGTCTCGCTCGGCGCATTTCGCGCCGAGCCCCCGGCACCAGTTGCCTGCGCGACGGCCACACCCTTCAGCAGTGTTTTGTTCTGCATGCCGATATTCTGGACATAGATGATGAGGCGCACTTCGTCAATCGTGTTGGGCAAGACATTCTGGAGCGCCGCTTTTTGTTCGGGGGTAATGGCATTGTACTGCGTCTCCAGCACGGTAAGTTTTTCCGCCGCAAGCCGCGCCGTATTAAGTGCGCTCTCGAGAACTTCCTTTTCCTGTTTGAGCTCCGCAATTCCGGGGTCGGCAGTTGAACCAGAGCTCAAGAGCGGCTGGGTCAGCCCAAAGAAGAGCGCGATTCCAAGAATGATAATCAGCACGGGGAGAAGAAGCTTCATGGCGTTGTACTGGTGGCAGTGCTCGTTGCCGTCGCTGCAGGCGTTGTGCTTGCAGTATATGAATATTTAATAATTTCCGGGTTGAAGACGAGCATTGCCTTAAAGGTCACTCCCCCTTTCTCTTCTTCAGTAAAATCGGAGAGTGTATAGGATGTGAGAGCGCCTTTCAGTTCTTTTTGGTACAAGTCCTGTTGCTGGGCGACTGCATCATAGTCTTTTGCTTTTCCCGAGACCGTTACTCCCTCCCTCCCAAATGAGAAACTTGCGTACTGCACGCTCCGTACAGTCGTCTGCTCCAGTCTTTTAAATATAGGTACCAGACTCGTATGACCATGGACAATCTGCTCTGCAAGGTCTATCTTGCGCTCCATCCGCTTGATATCTTCCACCAAGTCCATACGCACTTCTGACTGCGCCCGTATGAGCGCCGCTTTGAAACCGCAGGTATTGCCCGCGCATTCGTCGTTAATTTCTTTATAGAGTATGCGGTGGTACACGAGCGCGCCCACGTATGCGCCAGCAGAGACGAGGAAGATGATAACAGACACCACAAGAAGTATGCTCATCGAAGTTGTGCGACGCGTTAGCGTTTCCATTGCCGGAGCTTTTGGAATGAACGATGTGTGTGTTTCTGCTACTGGTGGCATGTATATACTTCTATTATGCGTCAAGTAAGAGACGCTCTGCAAGCCCGATGGCAACTGCAAATGACGGGCCCGCTTCCTCAAGCACGCGCGACATGGACGGCGGCGAATTCAGCCGCTCAAACGGATGAGCAATAGCAACGTCTAAACCGAGGCGGCGCACTGCAATATCGGGCGCGCCACGGAGCAATGCCCCCCCTCCGACCAAGAGCGCTCTATCCACAGGTCGTTTGTAACGGCGCTGATAATTCACAATCACGCGGTTCGCTTCAGTAAAAATATATTCCACGATTGGCGTAACCGCAACCGAGAGCGTGTCCGCCTCAACTCCGCGGCGCGAGAGTCCGAGCTCGCGTTTAATCTCTTCCGCTTTTGCAAAATCAACGGAAAGAGACTTGCTGATTGCGCCGGTTACGTCCTGGGACCCCTTCCCGATCGTGTGCGAAATCTTGACCATGCCGCCCTCAACGATGGTCATCTTGGTGGAACTTGCGCCCATGTCTATCACCGCAACCGGCGCCCTATCAGAGGGGGACACGACGGAGCGCAGTGTGCTGAACGTCTCAATTTCAAAGAAGCGCGGCTCAATCTTGAGCCCTTGGGCAAGCTTCTGGTAGAGCGCAATGGTCTCTTTGTGGATTGCGGCAAGAAGCACCTCAATTTTTTGCGCGGGAACATGTACCCCTTTAAGCGTGGGGTCAGTCGTTTTTGGCAACTTCTCCTTCTCGCCGACAGGCACGTTCGCAAAATTTTGGCGTTCCCGCGGGAGTGGCTGCCAGTCAAGCACCACCTCGGCAATCGGCACCGGGATGTACTTGCGCGCCTCAATGGGCACAGCTTGCGCGAGGGCCTCCAGCGGAAGGTCAGGCATCTCAACAACAAGGATTAAACTGGATTTGAGCGGGATAGAAAATGCCACCGTCACAGCGGTAACCCCCGCCTCTTTAAAAAGGTCACTGACAATAGATATCAGTTTATCCGCGCCAAAAGAAGCGCTCGCTCCAATGGAGAGGTCTGCGTAGGGGCCCACGGCAAGCTCGCCGTAGGTGGCAAGCACAAGCTTCTCTTTCTCGCGCGACACTTGGACGACTTTAATAGATGAAGAACCAATATCAATGCCGACAGCGCTCTCAACACTTTTCTTGCCCAGTGGAGTAGCAGATAACTTAAAAAACTTCGCGAAAGGGTTCGCCATGATGTTTGGTAGATATAAGTATAGCACGCTACACTTATCCACATGGAGTCTCTCTTAAGGATTCTTGATCTCCTTCTCCCGCGTCGCTGTGTCGGTTGCGGCAAGAAGGGTGTGAGTCTCTGCGGAGAGTGCACAGACGCGCTCCCGCGGGCAGTAGCCGCACCCTTGGATTGCGAAGCGCTCTTTGATTACAATCACAAGGTGGTGCGGCGGGCGGTATGGCGTTTAAAGTACCGCGGAGACCGGACGCTTGCAGAAATATTTGGCAAGCGTATGGCGGAAGAGTTTTTAGAAGAGCATACGCAGATGCTCTCTCGCCTTGCTTATGGCGGGAGAATCCTTCTCATCCCCGTTCCGTCAACACGCAAAAGATACTTTGAGCGTGGTTATAACCAAGCAGAGCTTATTGCGCGTGCGCTGGCACAAGGCAAAACTGATGTATGGGAGCCCGCAGATGTCCTATACAAGATAAGAGACAATCAACGCCAGACAACACTAAAGGACAGAATCGAGCGGAAAAAGAATGTGTCCGATATCATTGCTGTAAAAGACAAGCATCTTACTGCCAATCGAATCTGCGTCGTTGTTGATGACGTCATTACCACTGGCGCAACCATGTGCGCCTGCATGGGTGCGCTTAAAAAATCAGGTGCGCGCGCTGTATATGGCATCGCCGTAGCGCATGGGGAAAAAATGTGGTAGAAAGAGTTGGCTGGAGAGGTGGCTGAGCGGTTGAAAGCAACGTCCTGCTAAGACGTTAGGGGAGTAATCCCCTCGAGGGTTCAAATCCCTCCCTCTCCGCATTTGCGCTGTGGACGCATAATCCACTTGTGCTATACTTATCTCATTAGTAGATAACTAATGCTCTTATGAGTGGTCAGACTATCACATGGATCGTTGTCGTCATCATTGTACTCGCAGGCGGGTACTGGTGGTACACGAGCCAAGGCGCTCCGGTAGAACCCCCCGTAACCGAGACGTCAGCTACTGTTCCTGCACAGTAGTTCTCAAAAACCCCGTCCGCCGCGGCGGACGGGGTTTTTTATTGTGCTATTATACGCAAGTATATGCGCACCATCGGCAAGCTCATCACCGCCGACATGCCTCTCGGCTCCCTGTGGAGGCTCAATCCTGAACAGGAAGCAACGCTCGAAAAGCTTCATATTGCAACAGTGCATGATCTCCTCCGCCACTACCCTTCCCGTTACGAGGAGCCGGGGCAGGCAAAGCACATTGCCGACTGCGCGGCGCTCGAAACGGTAACACTCACCGGCACCATCACCAAGTCAGAAGCGCGCAGAGCATTCAAGAAAAAGACTCCCTTGGGAGAGGCAACGCTTGACGACGGCACCGGCACGCTCACACTCATCTGGTTCCACCAACCCTACATGGCAAAAAAGTTCGGAGTAGGAGCGCAGGTGCAGGTGCGCGGGCAGGTGCGAGAACGAAATAAGAAGATTTCTATCATCAACCCGGACATAGAGTTCTCCACAGGGGAGACTACACCGCTCTTGGGCAGTCCCAAAAGCCTTGCCCCGGTGTACCCCGCAAGCGCGGGAATCTCCTCGCAGTGGTTTGCTTACCATATTGGGGAACTCCTCGGGCGTAGAGCGCATGAGAGACTCTCCGACCCCCTGCCCGATGACCTGCGCGCGCGCTACAAACTGCCGAGTCTCTCGGCCTCACTCTTCTACGTTCACGCTCCCCAGCGTCTCTCGGATGCGCGAGCGGCGCAGAAGCGCTTTGCGTTTGAAGAGGTGTTCTTTCTCAACCTCGTGCGGCTCCGAGACCGTGAGAGCTACCAGGAGCTCGGCTCGCCGCGCCTTGCCGCGCCGGAAAGCGCGCTTGGGCAATTTACCGCGCGCTTCCCCTTTACGCTTACCTCCGCGCAAGCGCGCGCTGTTGCGGCAATCCTCACTGACCTCGCGCGGCCGCGCCCCATGATGCGCCTTTTGGAAGGTGACGTGGGCTCGGGTAAGACCGCCGTTGCGGCAATCGCGGCCTATGCGACAGTGCTCTCTGGCCAGGAGATTGCCTACATGGCGCCCACCGAGATCCTTGCGCGCCAGCACTTTGAATCCTTCATCGGCTACTTTGCCCATCTCGGCGTGCAGGTTGGCCTCATTACCGGCAGTGAGTGCCGCAAGTTCCCCTCCAAAATATCCGCCGGCTGGCGGACGGAGGAGCACACGCACATCTCCCGCGCACAGCTCCTCAAATGGGTGGCGAACGGCGAGATACCGATCCTTGTGGGCACCCATGCGCTGATACAAAAAAACGTGTTATGGAAAGCGCTCGGCCTCGTCATTATTGACGAACAGCACCGCTTTGGCATCAGCCAACGCATGGCGTTGGCTCGCGGAAAAAATGCAGAACATACGCAGAACAACACGAAAAAATCCGTTCCGCATTTGTTGACCATGACCGCAACGCCGATCCCCCGCACCCTCGCGCTCACCATCTATGGAGACCTTGACCTCACTCTTTTGGACGAACAGCCGGTGGGGCGCAAGCCCGTAATAACCGAGATTATTCCCGAAGGTGAGCGCGAGCGCGCTTATGAGCGCATGCGCGCAGAAATTGAGGAGGGAAGGCAGGCATTTATCATCTGCCCGCGCATTGAAGAACCCGACCCCGAGAAAGAGCTTGCGCTTGAGGCAAAGTCGGCAAAGTCTGAGGCAAAACGACTCCAGATAGACATCTTCCCCGAGTACGAGGTGGGCCTCGTACACGGCAAACTCCACCTTCACGAGAAGGAGCAGGTTATGAAGGACTTCACCGAGGGACGGCTCCATGTGCTCGTCTCAACGTCGGTTATTGAGGTAGGGGTCAACATCCCAAACGCCACGGTCATCGCCATTGAGGGCGCGGAGCGCTTTGGCCTTGCGCAGATACACCAGTTCCGCGGCCGCGTGGCCAGGAGCGACAAGCAGGCGTACTGCTTCCTCTTCCTGGGCAGCCGAAGCGCCGCGAGCGTGGCGCGGCTTAAGGCGGTGGTGAATGCGAAGAATGGTTTTGAGCTTGCGGAGAAAGATTTGCAAATCCGTGGCGCGGGGACGCTCGGCGGCTCCGCGCAGTCGGGACTCTCCGACATCGGCATGGAAGCGCTCAAGAATCTCAAAATGGTTGAAGCCGCCCGCGCCGAGGCGGCAAAAATCATTGACTCCGACCCTACTCTCGCCGCCCATCCCCTCCTCCACGAGCGTCTCTCCCGAACCCAGACGATTCATTTTGAGTAAAAGATAAAAGAGGAGCAAGATTGAAAATTAGAAGCGCCGTCTTACTTCAACAAGGTAATAAAATCTTCGGCAGAAAGTTGAGCGTCACGTAAAATTTTCCTTAACAGGCCAGTTGCAATTATCTTGTGCATCGGCACAGTGACCGGCTTACGCTTAATACAACTAAGGCGCACATGACTGCCACGCTGACGAACCATGGTATACCCCAATTTTGCCAGACAATTAACACATTCCTTACCAGAGACGATCGGCAGCTTTGGCATAACTAAACGCTAATGGTGTGGAGGCTCAACTCTTGAGGGTGATATCGATGCAGGACGGCTCGATTACTCTTCTCTTCCAGGCAGAGGGCAATTACCTCGCGAATATTCTTAAGCGCCTCATCGAGTGTTTTGCCGTGAGTATAACAGGCATCAAAAAGAGGGCATTCCACAACATAAAAACCATCCTCATCACGCTCAATGATGACAGGAATAGTTGGCCGCCCAGATGATCGAAGTACTGTTTTTTTCATAAAAAAAATTTAGCACAAAAACACTCTGAAAACAAGCGCTTCTCCCGAACCCAGACGATTCATTTTGAGTAATGGGCGTGCTAGGACTCGAACCTAGAACCAGCCGTGTATAAGACGGCTGCTCTACCATTGAGCTACACGCCCCTCCTCAACTATACCCCCGCCGCTTCGCTCTCCGCAATGGGCACCACAGGTTCCACCCGTTTGGGTTGTATGCCGTTGATAACAAGCAACTTGTCAAATTCCTCGTGCTCAATGGTCTCCGCGCAGACAAGCTCGTGCGCCATAGAGTCAAGCGCGGCGCGATGTTTGGAGAGCACCTCGTGCGCCCGCGCGAGTCCATCGTTCATAATCCGCGAGACCTCCTTGTCTACCTGCGCCGAGACGGCTTCGGAGGCAAACTTCTCCACAATCGCTCCACGCGGGGTGAGCATACTCGTCCCACCCACATCAAGAGCAACGGGGCCTAGCGAGTCGCTCATGCCGTAGCGCGCGACCATGTCGCGCGCGAGTGCGGTAGAAACCTGGATATCGTTGGAAGCGCCCGTGGTAATATCGCCAAACACAATCTGCTCGGTGGCATAGCCGCCGAGGGAGACCGCAATGTCGTCCAGGAACTCCTGCCGCGATTGGAGGCGACGCTCTTCCAGAGGGAGCTTGAGGGTATAGCCGGCGGCATGGCCGCGCGAGATGATGGAAACCTTGTGCACCGGGTCTGCATTGGGGAGCACCGAGGCAACGAGAGCGTGACCCATCTCGTGATAGGCGGTAATCTTTTTCTCCTTCTCGGAGAGCACGTGGCTCTTGCGCTCGGGGCCGAGCATCACCTTCTCAATAGAGCGGATGAGGTCGTACTGTGCAACCTTGATGCGGTTCTCGCGCGCCGCGAGGATGGCGCCCTCATTCATCAGATTGGCAAGGTCGGCGCCCGAGAAGCCCGGCGTACGCTGGGCAATGATCGCAAGCTTCACATCCTCCCCGAGCGGCTTGTTTTTGGCATGGATACCGAGGATTTCCTCGCGGTCTTTGATGTCGGGCAGGTCAATCACCACGCGGCGGTCAAAGCGCCCGGGTCGTAGGAGTGCGGGGTCAAGCACGTCGGGGCGGTTAGTTGCCGCCATGACGATAAGCTTCTCGTTGGGTTCAAAGCCGTCCATCTCCACCAGAATCTGGTTGAGGGTCTGTTCGCGCTCGTCGTTGCCGCCACCCATCCCGGAGCCGCGGTGGCGGCCGATGGCGTCAATCTCGTCAATAAAGACGATTGAGGGAGCGGCTCGCTTGGCCATGTTGAAGAGGTCCCGCACACGCGAGGCGCCCACACCCACAAACATCTCCACGAATTCAGAACCGGAAATGTAGAAAAATGGCACGTGCGCCTCGCCCGCCACCGCCCGTGCGAGGAGAGTCTTCCCCGTCCCCGGACCGCCCATAAGAAGCACGCCCTTGGGAATGCGCGCGCCGATTTCTAAAAATTTTTTCGGATTTTTAAGAAAGTCCACAATCTCGGTCAGCTCCTCCTTTGCCTCCTTGGCTCCAGCAACGTCCTTGAAGGTGATGCGCTGTTTTTGGTCGTCAGGGTTGGTGATGCGCGCCTTGGACTGGCCAAAAGAGAACGCTTGCGCCGAAGCGCCGCGCAACTGTCGCGACACCATCCAAAAGAGAAAGAGCACAAAGAGAACAGGCAGGACGATGGGGAGCAGGTTGAGGAGCCAGAAACCCCATCCGCTGGGGTTCTTGACCTCAACGGCGATGAGGGCGAGCGCCTCGGGAGAGACATTGTAGTTACGCAGGGTCTCGGTAAGGGAAGCCTCGCTCTCTTTCTGCGAGATCTTTTTTGTATCGTTAATCAGGGTTATCTCAAGCTTGTCGCCCGAGATGATAATAGATTTTACCTGCCCCGTTTGCACGTCCCGCGCGAGCTCCGAGAGTGGTATCTGCTCACTCTGCGCACTTTGGTTTGAGAGGTAGGAGTAGCCGAGTGAGATGAGAAAAAGGATGAAAAAGGTCAAGATGAGCTGGTTGCTCAAAGCCCCCCATCCGTTGCCGCGGATTGGAGGCGGTTTTCTCCCCGTTTTGCCGGCGCTTGCCATGTGCACAGAGTATAGCGAAATAGGGAGAAAATGAAAGTTGTGGTGTTTGTTTGAAAAAGTCAGAACCCATTTTACGGAGAACCCTGAAAACTAATGCGGACTCGGCAGGGCGAAACATTTGTCTGGGGATATGGATTCGCCCTGCCTCGGCTTCCGTCCCGCCCGCAGGAGGGGTCTGGGGAGGAATGCGGGCGGGTTTCGGACTGGGGGTTTTCGGAAATTCGGCGGCTATCAATTATTTTAACCAAGATTTGACAATTTCCAAAACTTGGACAATTTGTGTTGCGGCAAGCGCAACGCCGACAACGGTTAGCCAAAAAATTCGCTTTTGTAATTTCTCGTTTTTACCGTCAAGATTTACGATAGTTTTTTCAAGACTCTGGACAGCGGGTTTCAATCTACGAGACATTTCCACATTTGATTGAATTGAAACCTTGTCGCCATAATCGTATAAATGAGCGTTCGCCAATATTTCGTCTGGAAGTTTGGTAAAATCCGAATTTGGCGTAAGCTCGGTGTTATATTCCTTCTTTAGTCGTTCTTTGATTTGATCCTTTGTTTCCATTATTTACCTGAGGGTGTTGGTTTTATTAAGAAAAACTATTTAATGTCTTTGAGAAAAATTGAAGTCTTAAACACACCACTATCTTTTGTTGTTGCGAATACAACATATCCACCAACAGATTCATCTTCAATCGTAAACAAAGATTCTATAGATGTTGGTAAATTACTCTCGAACTTTGTCCAGGTATGTGCGTTATCTATACTAACCAAGAGTAAATTTTGACCATACTCTTTACTACCTATAACAAATACCACATCTTCAAGTGCAGTTCTTTCCTTAATATTAAATTCTTCTTTTTCTTCGTTGTCATAACAATCATAGGTTTTAATGTCGTTGTCATTATGTGAGTAGACAAAAATGTGGGTTGGAGAAACTCCCAAATCTTCTAAAGAGTTTTCTAAAATCCAATGACCTCCTCTATTTAGGCAGGTTTTGACAAGTAACTTGCTACTTAAACTAATATTCGCATATATATGTGGAATGCCTTTTTGTGAGTATGCAACTTCCGCGCCAGAATTAAGTGGATGAGGTCCAAATTTTTCTAAAATAGACTCGAGAAGATCATCTTTTTCGCAACCCATAAAATCCTCCCAGCAAGAATAGATTGTTCTATCAGTATGAAGCCACGTCGGCCAAGTATTTTGTGTCAAGAGAGAAACAACAGATTCAGAATTGATAACGCGAGCTTTCTCCCCGTTGGATAATGTTCTTTCTTGCAAAAAATCTATTTTCTTGGCTCTCACTATGTCGTATGTTATATCGTCATCTTCGATAGCTTTCCCCAAAAGCCTATTCGTCTCTTCTCGATTATTTTTATTAATTTCTTTTTGATCTTTATAAAGACTCTCGAAAAATGATTTGATATATGCTCGCGTTTCTTGCTGTGGCTCAGCAAAAAATCCGATGCCAGTTGATATAGAATAGATTATTGGATCTTTTGTAATGCCATAATCTGCTAAGTGAATTTTTTCATAACGATTTTCCCTTGAATATGGTGTTAGGGCAATGTCCGCCATTCCTGTCCCCACGAGTATCCAATTATTCCCCCCATCTAAACTTTCAAACACGTCGCCTACACCCAATGCAAATATGGCTTTTGCATATGGAGCGTGGACTATTTTTCTAATCTCTGGTAATGGATTTGGTAAACCATTATTTATTGCAACCCAGCTTACCCCTTTGTCTATACTTTTAAAAATTCCCGTATCCGTTCCGGCATAAAGAATGGATTGATTGTTTACATCAGCAATAACAGTATTCACAGAAAGAGTGGTTAATCCAGTATTGGATTGTTCCCAAACTACGGTTTTATTAGTAGAAGTTTTTTGTGAAAATATAACAGCCAAAATTATCACCAACAAGACGGCTCCGATGATAAGATGCTTTTTTGTAAATTTTATATTATTTTCAATCATATTTTTATAAAAGTTATTTTATAAAATATCCAACCTCTTTTTTATAAAGTGCAGCAAACTTCCTTATCTCAACAATATCTAGCCTTTGTTCGCCCGCCTCGGACTTTGAAATATAAGATTGAGGACGCTTCAATTTCTTTGCGGCTTCAACTTGCGTAAAACCTGCCTCTAAGCGGGCATTCTTCAATTTTAACGCAAAATTCTGATATTCCTTTGTTCTTATTGAACTACCCATATATTAACAGTTTATATTCACAAAGGCAATATTCAAAGTTAGAATAATGTGCTATGCTTAATTTATGATAGCCGCCGAATTTCCGAAAACCCCCAGTCCGAAACCCGCCCGCATTCCTCCCCAGACCCCTCCTGCGGGCGGGACGGAAGCCGAGGCAGGGCGAATCCATATCCCCAGACAAATGTTTCGCCCTGCCGAGTCCGCATTAGTTTTCAGGGTTCTCCGTAAAATGGGTTCTGACTTTTTCAAACAAACACCAGAATTAAAGTCAGGTCATTTTTAGAAATTTTTTCTTTGGCGTTCGCCAAAGAAAGCCAATGGTTTTGGGCAATTCCGAACGCTCCGCGTTTTTTTAAGGTGAGGTTCAAAAATTCAAAAGCCGAAGATTTTTGGAGGGAGATTTTTTTGGAGGGGAGGTCGAAGACGAATACATAACACTTGCCCCACCCTTCCCGTGCGCGTGTTAAAAACTTTTGCCGACTTGGAGATCGGCAAACTCCCTAAAAACAAGCAAGCAACTGATATATCTAAACTATACTTTCCCTCAATATGTATCCGACAACAGAACCTTTTGCTATTAAGAAATCTAGTATCACTAACACATCTTGTTTTAACTTTTTGGTCTCTCTTATTTTTGTACGATTTTTATAAATATACTTTCTGATAAGATTTTCTATATAGAAAAGCGTGTTTACCTCAAGTTTGGCAGTAAATAAGTTTTTATTTTTTACTAACATACCTGATATCCACTGTACGCCATCCTCCATATAGGTACTCCCGATATCATTTAGTAGTTTTGAAATTGCATAGAGGGTTGAGGCACATTGTCCAATATTCTCCGAAATTTCTTTAAAAAATCTTTTATCACTATCTTTGAATGTATGCCATTCGGTCGCAGATTCTTTCCACGGATTTTGAGCAAAAAGATAACTTTTAATAATTTTATCAACGTACCAATATCCATCTCCCTTTTTACAAAGCTCAATTATTTTCTCGTTAAATATTCTCCAAACTTCCCAAAATATCTCATAAGAGTTTAAATAATCCTCAGCAGATATAAATTCCTCAAATAAATCAGCGATTGCCTCTGAACTATTAAATTTATCAAGAAATGGTTGAAGGTATTCTTGAATTTCTTCTTTTGAAGAACTCAAGACGAGATAGGCTAGTTTTTCTAAAAAACCATGCTTTGTCGCATAATCAACTCTGTCCTCTCTGTCATTTGAAATTAATTTTTCAGCAAAAGCAAAGATGGTTTTTTTGACTACTATTTTATGCTCCTCATTTTTAGTTTTTAGAGGAATCAATTGGAAAGCTGTTTTTAATGTGTATAAATCTATCTGCTCAATATCTCCAACGTCACCAATTAACAATTGATTGTTTTGGATTTTCTCTAAATACACTTTATTTTCTTCCAAGAATCTTTTCATTGCATCACTATCTTGTATATCGTACTGATTCTTTATATATTTTTCTTGGCGTATTTTTTCTCTTAACTCATCAAATTTTGGTTTCAAATATAAGTAGCCAAACAATAATGACTGAGCATCATCAAAATTGGTACTCCATAGCTTGTGAATAGCCGTGATTGAAAATACGTTAAAACTTGTACCAGCCATATCAATGGGATAATAGTTAAACAAATTAAACAACAAAATTTCTTTTATCTTTCCTTTTTCTTTCGGAAATTTCTCAAATAGAACTGGCAATACCGAAATTGCCGATTGCGCACCATCAGTTACCTGATATTGATAGTTAGGGCCGGAAGACGAAGACACGGCTTCTAAAACAATATCGGCGCAAAATTCGCCTTCCTCTTTTGAAAGCTTATCAAGAAAATCTCTAATCATGACAGAGCAGACTTCTGAGGGGATAGAATGATTTAAAAGGTAAAAACTTTCTTCTTCCGAGTGCTGAAGTTTTAATGATTCAGGTTTTTTAACAGTTTTTAATTTTGCAATGATCTCTTCAACTTCCTTAAGCGGAAGCTTGGGATCGTCCTCATATTTATTATACTGCTTGTATTTTTCGTCATTTCTGAGCCTGAAATTTGCCCATAATTTTAATTGCAGGTATTTAGATGATTCGGAATTCTTTTCTAAAGATTTCTCGCTGTATTCTTTTAATTTCGGATCAATTTGAGGATTAAAATTAATCAAATATCCGTCATCAGTTTTTTCTGAGACAAGATTCATTTTCCTTCTATCCATTCTTGCCAAGTAAAGTCTCCACGTTTTGTCTGATTCGGTTTCTACCGATGGATCGGGTAACTTTTTGTAATAATCGTCCAATATTTCCCACAGAATCTTTTGTCTGTTCTTTGATTCCTCCTCATCAACTTCTTCACTTCTAAATAATTGGTAATTTAGAAATACATTCTCTAAAGACCATTTTCTATGCTTGTCATCACAGGTTTTTAACCTCTCCTCTTCGTGAATTTCATTTTTTGAATTGATACCAAAACTTGCTCTTAAAGACAGAAGTGAACTTTTTTGACCTTGGTCTAAAACTAACCTGCTAGTGTCATAAAGAAAAAAGTCTTTTGTTCTAAAAAGAATTTTAGCCACATTAAAAGTCTTTTCGGGATAAGCCGACACAACACTTGCAACCACGCCTGAGATAGAAGCTGATTTTGAATTTCTAATTAGATACAAAAGCCAGCTTTCCAAAGTCTTTGAATCAGTAACCTTTCCAATTTCAAGGAAATACCTTTCTAAGGCCATGTGCATTGATTCTAGGACGTGAGGAGCAACCTGCGTACCTCTGAACGCGCACCAAAGCCGACAGCTTATGTATTGTTTTATTGGCTTATCTTTTTCAATAAAGACCTCAACTTCTTCAACTTCATATTTAGCAAATTCAGATTTGGCAAAGTATTCTACTGCTTTATTTGTAAATTTTAATATGAAATCTATTGTTTCTTGGAGCGAAGATTGGAGCAGCCAATAAATTGGAGTCTGATATGAGCTAGCCGGAAAATAATCTAAATGATCATCTTCCATGTCAAAATGTTCCGCAATGTCTATCCCAGAACGACCGGAGAAGTGATCTTCTTTTGGCGTGAACGACCAAAATAAATCTGCTAATTCCAAAACATATTTAGGAAAAGTCTTGGCAATAGTGACCCCTTCAAATTTTGTCAAAATAATTTCAGATAAATCAACATAAGGGTCTCTGTGTCTTTTCCACTTATTCTTTACAATTTCTTTAAAAATTCCCTCTAGTTGGCCTTTAATCTCTAGGGAGCTATAAAGAATTGTCTGCAAGAGCTTATCTTTAGTACCATCGTCAGAAATATGGACGTCTTCTTTAATAGTCCATTGGTAGTATTTCAGTGCCATTAAGCCAGAATATTTTGTCGTTTCTCCTTCCTTAAATTTACTAGTCCAATCGTGGATTATCGGCAAGATAAAATGGATATTTCTAATACCAACTTGATCAAAGTTTTCAAAAACAAATTTAATAAGACTTTCCCATCCTTGTCCTTTCGGCCTCGTCAAAATATATTTGAGGGAAAAGATATTTAAATTTTTAACTCCTAGCTGTTTAAAAAAGTCATCATCAACTTCCTTGCAGGCAATTCTTAAAAGGAAAAACATTTTGTGCAACAAGCTTTCTTCGTATTTATAGTTAACGGTTAAAGATTGCGCGACTTTGGATGAATTGTCATACTTGACTACTTTTTCTGGGATACTTAGTAATTCGTTTTTAAAGAATTCAAAGAATACAGAGGAGAAATCGGAAAGTAAAACAGAAACCAATATTTCATCTTTCCAAAAAGATTCTACCCCATTATTCTTTACAGCCTCTTCAATAAAGGTTTTTATCTCTTCGTTCTGTAGCAACAACTTTTCCGATACCCATTTTCTAAAAGCACGGCGCAAAGGCAAAGAACTGCCCAGATTTTGGAAAAAAGTTTTAGTGTCGGTCTTTTTCCCAAATTCAATTTGAATATTTTTTTCCAACGCCCACTCCTCATAGATATCATGAGTAATGAAATAGCCATGCGGCGATTCATATCCTAAAATCCCGTCCTTCTTTAACTCATTATCCAGAATTTCTGATTCACAATCTGGATTAATAAAGAACTGTCCATCGGTTGCCCTCTGCAATGCCATCTTTAAAAAGCATTGTTCTCTTGCAGGTTTAGATTTAATAATTATTTTATTCCATAATTTGTCTTTAAAATCCGTATAGTTTATTTGCTCACCCTCCTTGTAAATCTTCAAATACTCGTTTAAGTAAAATGGATTTCTAACAAGGTCTAGTAATTTTTCGTCACTCGGAAGAGAAAACTTATATGTCTCAGAAAGTTTACTTAGCTCCTTTGCTTCCAAATTTTGGATATTGATATTTAAAGGGGCAATTCCATAAATCTCAAAAAACTGATAGTTTAAATCTTCTAGATAATTATCTCTTGTAGTAAAAATAACTTTCCAATTTTCCTTAACCACAATAGATAAAAACTCCTTAAAGGGGTCGGTGTTTTTCAAATCCAACAATTTTTCTGCGGAATCAATTGCAATAATTTTATCGCCATCATTTTTATGCCCATCTAAAAAATCCTGAAAACTATACCCTGTAAAGAATTCACTTAGATTTCTCAGCTCAAATTCGGTTGCTTTGAAAATATAGAAAGGTATCTTGCCTTTCGTTTCTTCATAGAAGTCTTTAATGACCGCTGTCTTTCCAACTCCACCAACACCACTCAAGATCAATACCTTATCTAGGCTAGTTTTTATTTTCTCCAAATTACCACTCCTGTCTATCTTTATATTTTGACCATTAAAGGCGATGGTCGTTTGTATCTCGCTTAATATATTCTCCGAATGATCCTGTTGATTTTTTATTAGGTCAAATATACTTTTGTCTAAACTAAAAAAATGTTTAGCTATTATTTCGTTATCAACCGATACAAAAGTAGATTCAAAAAAACTTGCAGTTCTCCATTCTAACTTAATGCCAAGCGTATTCGCCTTACCCTCTACGTCTTTCTTCCCTTGAGGTTCTTTGCCTTTATTTTGTACCCACTCCTCGTTAGTATATAAAATTAGCTTTGTAATATTTGTGTAATCTCTCTTTGCCTTTTCAAGGACACCAATCAGCTCAGTCGTATGGTTTGACAATGATGTACTGTAAAACTTAGCTTGCCAACCTATCACTTCTTCTTTTTCTTGAACAGTATCTGTCTCTATGGCAGATTGATTTTTATAACGAAAAATTCCAACAATTTTATTGAACTCTCTGCAAAATAATGAGTAACAAAACCACTCAAAATTGTTTTGAGGATTTTCGCTAAATTTCGCCTTAAAGATGTTCCAACTTGGCTTAATCATTGTAATTTTCTTAGGTTTTGGGAGAGTTCCATTTTTTCCATTCTGAACCTCTTTAATACGAATTATTCATAAATTTATTTCTTATCAAATACCCTCACGACCTCATCAAAGTTTTTGAGTTTATCTTTTTCCCATTCTTCTTGTTTTATATAAAGTGCTTTATAGACAACCCGATTTTGGCGATCGTTCACATCTACACACCACTTTTGCAGTCTTTCAAATTTCAACTTATCATTTTCTTCTTCTCGTCCTTTTGTTTCAATAATATATACAGTTTTTTCGTCTTTTTTAACAAAGAAGTCTGGATAGTAGGTGGCGATAAACCCTTCCGAATTTTTATACTCAATTCTAAGCGCGCTCGCTTCCTTGTTTTGAAAGTTTTTTGCGAAAGAAATTACATCATCACAATTTTCAAGAAAATCCGAAAATACCAATTCAAAATCACTATCCCCAACAATCTTATTGAAAACTGATTTTTTAGGTATTAAATATGATTTGTCATTAACAACAAAAGGTCTTGCTTCGCTGATTTTTATATAGTTCTTTATTTCCGTATCGCCCTTGTCCTCTACAGTGAGATCATTGATAGCTTTTTTGAAAGAATCTTTAATGAGCCTTATATATTCAACTTCTGATAAGTTTCTCAAGGTATTGAGGTCTGACAAATTCACAGGACTATCAAACATATTATTTTGCAAAAACTCTCTTACTTTGCCGAATAAAATATCGTAGCAACCAAACAATCGTAGCTCTCGCATTATTGCTTGCGCAAAAAACCCGACAACGCTTTGATAATCTGGCTCTATGTCTCCAGAAAGTATTGTTGTATGGTGAGTTTTTTCACCAACAACATCTTTAAAAACAATTTCTCGTTTTTCTTCCTCCGAAAATATTTTAACCTTTACTTTTTTATTTCCAAACTTAGACACATCCAACTCGGCAAGATTTTTGTATTCTCGCTGAATTCTAGGGGACATTACCGGAATCTCAATATCAAGTTTCTCAATATCTTTATTCGGATTATCTTTATCAACCTCAATAACCATCGGAGCTATTGGCTTAGCTCCTATTCCCATGGCTTTCTTCTCAAGAATAACGCCCTCGCCTTTGATTGACTCAACAAAGTCCATAAAAGCGGGAGTTCCAACAACACTCACATACTCCTCAACATCATCTCTGCCAAAAAACATTCTGCGGAGTCCTCGCCCGAGAGTTTGTTCAGGAAGAATTTTTGAATCGGCGGCGTATGGTCGTAGCCCAACGATTGTCGTTACATTTTTTACATCCCAACCCTCTTTGAGCATCATTACAGAAATAATCACCTTGAAAGGACTTTCCCAACTATCAATTTCGTTTGCCTGTTTTCTAAGCAAATCCAATTCTTCTCTGCTTTTGCCAGATACACTTTCAGAAATTTCACCACTTTTATTTGTGTGAATGGTCAAAACCGCGCCTTTCAGTTCCTTAAAACTTGTTTCAATATAACCTGCCACCTCATCACAGTTCTTTGTATCGTCTGTCATAATAAAAAGAATAGATTTCTTGCCCATCGGTTTTAACGCCTCGTATGTTTTTTGCCATTCTTCAATACCAAGATTTATATAATCTCTGTATTTTTCGCTAAATAGCGTGCTTTGATTTTCTTTTAACTTTCCTCGGCTCGCCGCGTCTGGCACAACCGGATTTTTTACCACTCTTTGATGGATTGCTTCAACAAGCGGATAATCCGAAATTGTTTGCACAAAAATAGAGCCGTCATTCTTTTTTGGCGTAGCTGTCAAATCAATTTGCAAGGATAGTTTCGTTCCTTTTTGTTTTAGGCGATTATCTATGTCCGTAATAGATTTAACCCAAGCTGATTTGTCATCGTGCAAGTGATGTGCTTCGTCATTGATTACAATAAGTTCGTCAATATCCCTCACAATCATTCCCAGATCAACAGTAGAATCGCTTGTTTTCGTAACTGGCTTATCACCCAAGAAATATGCAGAAGTATCCTCGTCTTCTATGCTTGAATCTTTTATATCACCCTCGAAAACTCTGTGGATATTAGTCAAAAATATATTTCCAGTATCAGAAACATTACGCAAATCATCTTGCAAGTGCAAAGTCATTTGAAAATCATCTTGCCAGTTTTGCCCTTGGTATCCATTCTCCGGCAGAACAGGGTCGCTAAAAAATATCTTCAATCCCTCAAAATCATGTTTTATCCTTTCAAAAACGATGACATTCGGGGTTATTAAAAGAAAATTCTTTGCCAAATTAGAATCTTCCTCATATTTTTTATGAAAATACGCCCATGCGACAATCAAACTCATTACCTTTGTTTTACCTGCGCCTGTCGCCATTTTTATTACAAAACGAAGCCACTCCTCGGTAAACATTTGTGGGCTTAATACGCCGGTAGAATTGTAGCGAATGAGGTCGTATTTATCTTTTACTTTTGCTACTTCATAAAGCCAAATGACTGTTTCTAGTGCCTCTCTCTGTGCGAAATAGTATTTGAAATGAGAAGATACTCCTTGCTGGTCATACAAAATATGTTCTTCCTTAAACCACCAGTTCAAAAGTGATTTTGAAGTATCGCTCGCTCCATCATAATTTTTATCTCGCCATTCTTTTACTTTTTCTCGTAAACCAGCAACAAGAGGAGGTAAGAGTTTTTGAATAGCTCCCTTTTCTCTCAAATCTTCGTCAGCAGGAAACCACCGAATGTTCGGGTCAAGTATTGCGTATGGGTCTTTGGGAAAATCTTTATGGAGTGCCATGTTATATATTTACTTCAACTACTTTCGTCGTATCATTTCCGAAAATATCCACAACCTTTACGGCGATTTTGTGCTTACCTTTTGTCGCCACCTTTGGAGAAGTAACGAGGTCAAGATTTCTGTTCTTTTTTGTGCGGAAACTCTGCCATTCGTTGTCAAAAATATAGTCGCCAGTCCAAATTTCTTTTTCTTTGCCGTCTTCCATTATTTTTATGATTTCCTTTCTGCTCGCAAAATCAAAATCTACCGCCCAATAGTCAATCCAGTCGCTCCATTTTTTAGTCAAAATCTCCTTGGATATTTCTTCCGTCTTTTTATCTTTTGAAATTTTTACCACTTGGCCATCTTCCACCACAACTTTAGATCCGCCCGGGCGCAACGCCTCGGCTATCTCACCAGAATCATCTTGATTATAAAAAACAGAAAAATCAGTAAGCTCTATTGATATTTCTTTATCACTTCCTCGTCCTTTGATAATCGGCTTCGCCTCAATAAACGCAACATCATAAAACTTCACTTGTCCTTTTTCTACCGCTTTTTTGTCAAAAACTTCTCGTGGAATTATTCTGAAAGCGATATCAATCCCTTGATCTTTGTATTGTGAAAAATCCAGCCCCATTTCGTAATCAAAGCCAAGTACATCAATTTTAGTTATTCCTTTTTCTTTGCATTCCTTCACAATATCTTGCACGAGTTTTGAGGAAACGGGTGTATTGATAGGTCCTACCGCTACAAGGCGATCTCTTTTCTTGCCGATAACATTCACAAAAGATTCTATCGGCTCTGCTTTGTATGCGGAAAGTATAAGTTTTACAAATTCCTTTTCTTTCCTTTCGGCTTGTTTTGATTTTTCCTCTGCTCGCAAATCATCATTTGTCGCTAGGAAATTTTCTCTTTCATATCTCCCAACATTCAGAATCTCAAAAGCTCGAAAATTTTTACTTTCCTTTTTCAGTTCTCTTTGTATTCCAATTAGTCGTTTACGAGATGTGTGTATGCCGAATTTACCCAAATCAGAACCAATCCACTTTCTACCAAGTTTTTCAGCAACAGCGAGAGTCGTACCAGCACCGCAAAAGAAATCTGCTACAAGATCACCCTCATTGGTGGATGCACTTATGATTCTCTCCAGTAGTGCTTCGGGCTTCTGTGTCGCGTAGTCGGTGTTTTGAGTTTTATCGGCAGGTTGTAAACAAGCTATCTTCCATACATCATCAACTCTTCTTACATCTCTCATTTGATACTGCACATTACCACTCTCATCTCTAGCATTTATTGCTTTTCCTTCAAAATATTTTCTTTTTAATTGCTTAACGGGTTGGTCTCTCTTTTCTTCTTGTGGATTGAAAGTATAATTTGAATCTTTATTTTTTACATAAAACAATATTCTGTCGTGTGCGGAGGAATATTTTCTAGTACCACTCGCCATTTTATTATAGTAATACCAAGATATATCACCTAGGAAATTATCTTTTCCAAAAATCTCATCTAAAATACATCTTATATAAGAATTTGTTTTCCAGTCGCAGTGCACATAAATACTTCCGTCTTCAGCGAGTAACGAATACATAAGTTTTAGTCGCTCATAAAGCATCGCATTAAAACTATCCACCCCTTTACCCCATGTATCACGAAAAGCGATCTCCTCTATGACGGAAGGTTTCTTTTTAAACTCATCTTCTCCTATTTTTATATCAATAGAAAAATCTGCGCCTACATCAAACGGCGGGTCAATATAAATCAATTTCAAACCGCCTTGCGCTTCTATTTCTTTGCGAAGTGGTCCATTTTTGAGAGAGGAGAGAATCAGTTTATTGTCTCCCCAAATCAATTTATTCGTCCATCCGGTTATTTGTCGTCCTGTTGTATCAAAAAGAGAATTTTGATTGCCGAATTTTGCATCACTTCTTGGCTCGTCTATTTGCTCAATAACTTGAAAAGGCAAGACAACATTCGTTACCTCATTTGTCTTTCCATTCCAAAGAAGCTCAACCTCTCTGTCATCATCAAAGAGCAAGAAACGATATTTTTCCGGAAGCGGTTTTCCCGCTTCCAAGTATTTCACAACATCTCTTTTTTCATTATCAGTTAATTTCATAAATTTATTTGATTAAGTCTTCAATCGGAACGGCTAGTGCTTTTGCGAGACGCTCAATGTTTTTCAGAGCCATATTCCGCACACCCCGTTCAATACCGCTTATATAAGTCGAGTGAACACCTAAAACTTTGGCGAGATCGGCTTGCGACATCTGTTTTTTGAGTCTAATTTCTTTAACCTTTTTTCCAAACTTGGCTGATATATCTGTCATAAATTCATATTTTACCCCTTGCGTGCATTCTATCAGATATTGTAATATAGTTCTATGTAGAATTATCATTCTACCCATATGTCTAAATACTTTCTTTACGCAAGAAAATCCACCGATGTCGAGGACAAGCAAGTCCTCTCTATTGAAGCCCAACTCGCCGAACTGCGGGCACTCGCCAAGCACGAGAACCTTTCCATATCGGACGAGTTTATAGAAAAGCGATCGGCAAAAATGCCCGGTCGCCCGATCTTCAACGATATGCTCCGCCGCATACAGACGGGCGAAGCACAAGGCATTATTTGTTGGAAGATTGACCGCTTGGCTCGCAATCCCGTGGACGGCGGACAAATTCAATGGCTTCTGCAACAAGGAGTTATCGCACATATTCAAACCCACGATAGAAGCCATTATCCAAACGACAATGTTTTGATGATGTCCGTCGAGTTAGGCATGGCTAACGAATATATCCGCCAACTAAGTGCGAACACCGCAAGAGGATTACGGCAGAAAGCACGGCAGGGAGACTTTCCCGGCCTTGCTCCGCTTGGCTACATCAACAATTCCAACATCAAGAAAATCGCCGTTCATCGTAAAAATGCGAAGCTCATTAAAAAGATGTTTGAACTTTACGCAACGGGAAGTGTCCGCCTTGAAAATCTTTCCGTTGTTTTGGAACAGGCGGGTATCCAATCCAAAAATAAAAATCGTGTTCATATTTCACGAATATCAAATATTCTCACCAATCCGATTTATTACGGACACTTCCGCCACGCAGGGGAAATATACGAGGGCAAGCACGAGCCGATAATCACGAAAGACCTCTTTGATAGGGCTAACGCCGTCTTGCGAGGCCGAGGCCGCACCCCCGCTAAAAAGACCGACCCGAGGCCGTTTTGTGGCCTCCTGTCGTGTGGGAGTTGCGGTATGGGAATAACGGGAGAGATAAAGATAAAGAGGCAGAAGAACGGCAACACCCACCGCTATATTTATTACCATTGCACGAAGAAGTCCAAGACGAAGAAATGTCCCGAGCCGTGTATTCGGCAAGAGGAATTAGACCGCCAGTTGTCGGTCATGCTTTCCGAATACGCTATGCCGAAAGAATGGGTAGCCCCACTTTCCGTCATGCTCGACAAGGAGGAACACGACACAAAAAATTCCGCGTCGGAGGCTGTTCAAGAAATGCGAGGGCAAGTCAGCGACTTTTCCCGCAACCTCGCCAGACTTACCGATATATATGTATCGCAAGACATAGAGCGAGATGACTACCTTGAGAGGCGTCGTTCGCTCATGTCCGAGAAGAAGTCCGTCGAGGAGCAAATAGCCCGTCTTGAACATACCCCCTCCGCGTGGATCGAACCGACCCGAGACTGGATTAAAGACGCTTCCATACTGGAAGAAACAGCAAAAACAGACGACCTCCCCTCCAAAAAAATCTCCCTCCAAAAAATCTTCGGCTCGAACCTCACCTTAAAAAAACGCGGAGCGTTCGGAATTGCCCAAAACCATTGGCTTTCTTTGGCGAACGCCAAAGAAAAAATTTCTAAAAATGACCTGACTTTAATTCTGGTGGAGATGGCGGGAATCGAACCCGCGTGCAATGAGAGGCGCATGCATGCTTCTACGGAGCCTAGACTGCTTTAACTACTTGCCGGTAGTATTCGGTGCCGCGCGTCAAGAGCAGACGAAATCGCACAGCATCCTAGATTGTTTGTTTAGGTATCGTAGTCAATCATTCTACGGTACCGATCTTTGAGATATGACACCCTGCGTTTTAAGCAAAGATACTGTAAAACGCGGGCGGCATTACGCTAACGCGAATGCGGGCGTGAAGTATGGCGATGCCACACTGCCGCCGTTTTCAGATGAGTTGGCACTTATCTGTTCTGCAATTATAGTAACGGCCTATTGCAGGAGGCCGGCGCGCACATACAAGGCGTACCCACTGTCTATGCCGATCATCCCCTTAAATCCGCCGCGGCGGATCGGGCTACCTTTTCAAAGTCCTTCCCAGCTCGCGCTCCATATCGCGCTTTTTGATAGAGTGCCGTTTGTCGTACTGCTTCTTCCCCCGCGCGATGCCTACCTGGAGCTTGAGTCTGTTCCCTTTATTATACACCTTAAGAGCTACGATTGTCAATCCCTTGGTCCCTTCCGCATCCGCAAGCTCCTGCAGTTCCCCTTTGGTAAGGAGGAGTTTGCGCGCGCGCTCGGCATCGTAGTCCTCGGGAACATTCCCCGACTGGTAGGGCGCAATGCTCGCTCCCACCAGGAAGGCCTCCCCACCGCGCACCACCACATGACTCCCCAGGAGCGCCCCCTTCCCCGTCTTGAGCGCTTTGACCTCATGGCCAAAAAGCTCAATGCCTGCGTCAAAGCTCTTGAGTATCTCGTAGTTGAACCGCGCCTTACTGTTCTCTGCCAAGGCCATGGGCTCATGGTAGCACAATTTGACTCCTTGCTGGAAAAAGGTTAGTATGACTGGGTTCTTTGTTGTAAGAGCACACACTTGAGCAATCGCACACGCATTAATCAGGAGATACGCGCCCAGGAGCTCCGGGTCATCGGAGCCGAGGGCGAGAACCTTGGTGTTTTGCCGTTTGCGAAGGCGCTCGCGGCCGCCGAGGAACTGGGGCTGGATTTGATTGAGATATCCCCCAACGCCGTGCCGCCGGTGGGAAGGATCATGGATTTTGGCAAATACCAGTATCTGGAGAATAAGAAGGCCTCACAAACTAAGGCAAAAGCTCACCGGACGGAGACCAAAATCATCCAGATTAAGATCGGCACTGGAGAGCATGACCTTGAGCTCAAGGCCAAGAAGGTCTCCGAGTTCCTCACCGAGGGGCATCGGGTCAAGGTTGACCTCTTCCTCCCCGGACGGGCCAAGTACCTCAACCCAGAGTTTTTAAAGAGCCGCGTGGAGCGCATCTTGCAATTGCTCACCGTTGAGTACAAAATAGCCGACGAGCCAAAAAAGAGTCCCAAGGGCATGTCGCTCATCATTGAACGCAAGTAACCAAGTCATGCGTAAACGCACATAAACAACTATGAAAGTAAACAAATCGTACAGTAAAAGATTAAGAGTAACCCGAAAGGGTAAGATTTTAGCGCGCAAGCCGGGTCAGAACCATTTTAATGCCAAGGCACCGCGCAGCGAACAGCTTGACCACAAGCGCAGCGCCGAGTTTAAAATGAAGCCGAAAGATATCGCTCGGTTTTTACAGAAATAATATGCCGCGTGTTAAACGAGCAAAAATTGCAATCAAGCGCCGCAGGAACGTCCTTAAGGCGACAAGGGGCTACCGTTTTGGACGTAGCACCAAAGAGCGCCAGGCGCGCGAGGCGCTCTTGCACGCAGGACGCTACTCTTTTGACCACCGTAAAAACAAGAAGGGCGACTTCCGCCGCCTCTGGCAGATTCAAATTGGCGCCGCGCTCAAGCCTCTCGGCTACTCGTACTCACGCTTTATAGGTGCGCTGAAAAAGAAAGGGAGCGTCCTAGACCGCAAAGTGCTCTCCCAGCTCGCGCAAACCGAGCCCGACACCTTCTCCTCTCTCGTCAAGGAGGTAATGGCTTAAATTTTTATCTGGTAAGCAACTTAAATATCCCCAAGAAGGCGTCAAAGACGCTCCCTCCCTGATTCGGGAATGCGACATTCACCTCCTGCTGGCTCAATTCCCGTATCTGTTCGCCTCTCCCGAATACTGCTCCTGCGGGCAGGTAGCTCTCGTAGTAGTGCGTCTCAATGCTCGGGTTATCCTTAGGCCCGCGGGCAAATTGCAGTTTTGCCACACAGCGCTGGGGAAGGTTCCTTTTTTGGAAGTAGAGGTAGCAGGTCTCCCCTTTTTGGTACTCCTTCACTGTACACTGCGGTCTAGTCTCCGTTGAGACTTTAAAGAGAATAGGGTAACACACGGATGAGTTAAGTAATTGCATAGACTGAATTTTCCCGCTATCATTGAATGTTGGGTATATCCGATGGCTTGCTCTGCCTGCAAAATAGTTGATAGTAGGAATTGCATACCCTGCCTCACCCGGCTTATCTATATCCCCCACAATTGGACCAATAGTATTTGTCACGGCAGGCGCTGTCGGCCCAACGAGTGTATCTCCCATATAGAGTCCGTTCAGTTTGATTGTGTAGAGACCGGGCAGTAGATTTTTTGATAAGTACTTCACCTGCACGGTAAACGTCTTGCTCGTATTCTTTGCTATCTTATACGTGCCATCTTCCAATTGCTCTCCTGCGGGCAACTGCAACATAGTGGCATCGGTGCGGCTCGTAGACCAATTCTTTGTACTGTTTACCGCAACCGTAAATGGAGTCTCCTCTATATAGAGATCTTCTGAATCTGCAGATACATGTACGATGAAGTTTCCCACGATTGCAGATTCTTTATTGGCAGAATCATATTCGATTGTCGTACTCGCAGACACTACCTTCATGGTTGGCTCAAGGTCTAAAATTTCCCCTACTTGGAACGTTGCAGGATTGCTTTCTACTCCGTTTGAGTAAACAGTCACTGTGTATCTTCTTAAAGGCACCGGAGAACATGTATCAGAGCAAAAAAAGGTTTCTGGGATATTGAACCTAATGTTATTAGACTCAGCATTATAATATTTGATAGAAAATGCTACAGTGTTAGATACAAATAGAACATCCCCTTCCGAGTTAAAGTTTCTTCCTTGAATAGTCACTTGTGTCCCCGGCAAGCCAAACATAGGTGTAACGTTTGTGATCACTGGATCAGGCACAATATATAACGGGTATGTCAAAGTTGCGCTTAATCCGCTTTGTTTGTCTGTTATAAGGTAGGAAACAGTGTATTGCCCAGGAACAGTCATTGTAGGGACCTGAAGAGGAAACGAAAAATAGCCGTCTTCTTGATTGTTGATCATTCGTGTTTGTCTGATTGAGTTTGGATCAGCAAACCAAAGATTCGCAGGAAATCCTGCCGCCACTTCAAAATCAGATGGCGGGCAGGTAAAGCTGTTATTATTTATTATTTTAATACCGAAGGTAGTAAATCCTCCAGGAGCTAGGACGATATTCCCATATGCATTACTCACTGTTGGTTTATTATAAATACATATAGGCTCTTTTATATCAACATTGAAGTCAATGCCGCTATTTGCAACCTTAGTGACCGGACCAATGATAATTCCTAATCCTCGGTCCACAAAAGGAGCAGCTCCGAGGTTTAGTGTCACCGCATTTATATCATCCCAATCGGAACTAGGAAAGTTTGGTTGCATGTCAAGCAACCGTGAGGTTGGAAATACATCATCAATGGTTCTGGCGATAAATAGACCATCTTTGTTTGACGTCAACGCGGGCAGATTAAGAATAGAATCAAATCCTATACCTTGACGGAATTCTAACACATAAGGAGTTTGTGTAGATCCTTGCATCTTTATCTTTGCCAATCTAAAACCTCCATACCCCTCAAGAGTTTTAAGGGTATAAGCCCCCGATTGATTAATCGTTAATACAGATGAAGGAGACAACCACCCGAGTAGTTCTTTGTAATAAGCATTGAAATGTAGACTTAATCCACCAGTGCCCATAGTATCAAAAAAGTTACCATATTCTCTATGTTCACAGTTTGAACCGGAAGTAGGAATAGGACTGGTGCCGCATTCCCAGCTATTTGCATGCATCAAACCCAGCGCATGACCAAGTTCGTGAGCTAGTAAAAAATCTAAGTCAGTCCAAGTAAACGGGAAGGGAGCTAATATATCAAATCCGGCTAAACTGATCCATGAACTAGAGAAAAAATATTCCCTTCCTCCTATGTACTGCATAGTCATACCTACCTGACTACTGCTAGTAAAGTCACTATTAATAGCTATGATTACACGTCCATAATTACCTATAGGTATATTATTTTCTAAAATTATCCTATTGAGTTGCGAATTGTCGTTGCCAAATACTGGTATTACATGTTGCCCATTAGACATACTCGGCCCCGACAATCGATACCATCCGTACACATCCCCCTTGAAGGAGACTTTGTTGTACGACTGCTCTTTCATAAACTTGTTGAACTGCGCGTTGAAGAAGATATTTTTCGCCTGCTCTTTTGTAAACGGCCGCGGACCGGAGTCATCAAAGTCAACAAGGATGACCGCTGTGTTCTGCACTCCCAGCGCCTCGTTTGAGCCGCCATCAATATCTTTGTTTGCTTTGATGGTAACATTCCCTTTGGTGTTATCAGCAACAACATACGTATCTCCCTCGTACCCAGTTATAAGCGCTTGAGTATTGGAGCGCACCAGCAAGTCTCCCACAAGATACAGAGACTTCACATTTGCTCCTCTCTTAAAATAGTATTCGTAGTGGGACTTCTCCGGGTGCTCAAAGTCATCAATTATGTAGGTATCAATGACTCCTTCGGTAGAAATTCTTTTTTCAACTGTAGCCGTTACCGATTTTGGAAGTGAAGAGATTTGGCTGGCGTTGAGTACATAGCGTAAAAAATGTGCTGGGTTCTCCTTAGCAAGAATTTCCATCAAAGCCTTTCTGTGAACCGCCTTCTCAAGCAATTCTCCTTCCTTCAGCACCCCTTTGTCTTTGTTCGCGCTGATGAGCGACTGATTGAGCTGGGTGAGTGTATCCGTACTGCTCACCGCGGCTACTGCCGCTTGTTGACCTACATCAGAGATGTGTGCTGACGAGTTTGAAAACGCTACCAATGCAATTACTACCAATCCTGCACCAAGTGCCCGTCGTGCGTCAGGTTGAAGATTCATAGGTTCATATATTCTACCATACTACCATACTCACATCACCCGCTTTCTCCCCTCTCCGCCGTGGTCGGGATTTTTATACACGCGGTAGCCTTCTAATTTATCTTTCTTGACTAACTCAAGGACTTTTTCAACTAGCTTTTTAGGGTTGCTGTCGTAGACCACCTTGGGATTGCCGCGGTGGCCTTTCTCAATAATAGTTTTAATGACCTCATCCGTTTCCCACTCCCCCTCCAGGATGCCCACCGGCTTGCCGTCTTCAAAGGCAATCGTAAACTCGTTAATGGTCCCGATGCGCCCGCAACCAATCAGGACAGCATCCGACGAGCGTGTGAGCAAGAGGTTCCTGCCCGAGTAGCCAAAGCCCGTGTAAATAATAAGGTCCAGGTACTCCAGCGGGAGCCCGTAGTCATTGACGTGCTCGTACTCGGTGGCGGCAGGCGAGATCCCCAAGCTCACTCCGCCTTCTTCTTTTGCCGCCATCGCAGCCCAGAGCGGGAGCCCCGTGGTAGCGCCAGTTACTAATATGGCCCCCTGGCGAACAATTTCCCTCCCCAGTTCCTTGGTTTTTTCCAACACCGAATCTCCGCAGTGCTCCGTCTCGGCGGCGCCGGAAACGCAGATTTTCGGTTTAAGATGCGCGTGCCGTTCAGAGTTCATAGGATTAAGTCTATCATATTTTGGTTATCTGAAACTGCATTACACCGACGCTTGAGATAGCTACTCTCTCCCTCTTCAATGTAAACAAGATTGTAGCATAAAAGAACCACCCCTGCCCGTGGAGACAGAGGTGATGCTGTTAGTTCTTATAGTATACACGATCCGGTTAAAAAAGCAACTAAAATTCCAACTCCACCTTCTCCCCCGCCTTGGGCGCCACCGCATCAACACCCAGATAGTCGCGGATGCGCTGGACGAGTGTGAGCGATGCCCGCGGCTCTCCCATCACCACAAATACTTTCTTCACCGTATCCGCCGTCTGCGCCACAAAATCCAAGAGGCCGTTGGCATCTTTGTGCGCCGAGTAGCCGGAAATGCTCGCCACGCGCGCCCGAACGGAGATGTGCTCCCCCATAATAGTGACGCTCTTTCCGCCGTCCTGCAGGACTCTCCCCAAACTCCCGGGCGCCTGGTAGCCCATGAGGAGGAGTGTGCTCTTTTCGTCAGGCAGGTAGCGCTTCTCATGGTGGAGAATGCGGCCGCCGTTGCTCATACCGGAACCGGCGATGATAATCTTGCGCTCTGCGACTTCGTAGATGCGTTTGGACTCGGCTGTCGTATCGGTCATAATCAGCTGGGGGAATTTAAAGATGCCGTCCCCGCCCCTGATGATTTCCCGCGCTCCTGCGTTAAAGTAATTGCTGTACTTTTTGTAGACCCCGGTCACCTTGATAGCCAAGGGAGAATCTAAAAAAACGGGCACGAGCGGGATGCGTGAGTGCTCTACCATGTTTTCAATTTCAAACAAGAGCTCCTGCGTCCGCTCCAGAGAGAAGGCGGGAATCATCAGTGTCCCTCCGGCGCGCATAGTCTCCTCAATCACATCCTCCAGCTTGTCGCGCCGTTCCTCCTTCCCCTCGTGCACGCGGTCGCCGTACACGCTCTCCATAACGAGGTACGTCGCATCCGTTACCCGCTCAGTGTCTGGCAGGAGCGGCGCGGGCGAATTGCCGAGGTCTCCGGTAAAAATAATTTTTTTGCCACCGAGAGTAAGCTCTGCCATTGCCGAGCCCAGGATGTGCCCCGAATCCCTAAAAACAATGGACACCGACCCGATTGTAAATGGCTCGTGGTAGGGACGAGTCTCCCAGAGCCGCATTGCCTCCCGCACGTCCCCCTCATCGTAGATGAGGGGGACCCCATCGCGCCGCGCCTCCTTTGCGAGTACGCCAATGGAGTCGGTGAGCATGAACTCGGCAAGGTCTTTAGTCGGCGGGCTTGAGTAGATTTTCCCGCTGAATCCTTCTTTCACAAGCTTGGGGACACGCCCAATGTGGTCAATGTGCGCATGAGTAACCACAAGCGTGGAGATTGCCTTAGGGTCAAATGAGAAGGGTTTGCGGTTCTCATCCTCTGCAACCTTGCTCCCCTGGAAGAGCCCGCAATCAATCAAAATGGGGCTCTCTCCCTCGGGGGTAAACAAAAAATTTGAGCCCGTTACGGACTCTGCTCCACCTAAAAAGTCTACGCTCGCCTTCATTGCCTCCAGTATAGCAAACAAAAACCCCGCCGGCATGACGGGGGTTCTTATTAAGGCTACCCGGAAATAAGTACCCAAGCTATTTCCAGGTGGGTTCTCTCACTTATTCGCCACAGCGGATAAGTATACGAGATCCCGCACATAACTATTTGATCTGGATACTATTTTCAAGTAGCCCTAAAGGCAGTATACCCGCTCTCACTCTCTGCACAACTTAGTTATCCACTCCATAACGCCCGTATCCGAGGAGTGTGTCGTCTCCAAACCAAAATGCAATCTCATGTTCCGCTTCCTGCGGCGTTTCTGACGCATGCACGAGGTTCTGCACCGCGCGGCGCTCCTTATTGGCAAGCGCGGGCGAGTCGGCGGAGAAATCTCCCCGGATCGTACCCATCTCGGCCACGGAGGGGATGGTATGGCCAACGATTTTGCGCACCATGTCAATAGCATGTACACCCTGCACCACCATTTTCACCAGAGGCGCAGAGACCATGTAGTCTAGTATCCAACCCCGCACTGCCCTCCCGATCTCCAGGGGGTCCTCCGTGCCAACCTCGGCAATCGGGTCAAGACCGTACTTGTGATAGGTCGCAAGAGTCTTTTCCCCCACGCGCTTCATCCATTCATTATCTTTCGGGTAGTGCTCATCAATAGCCTCTCTCGTTGGCTGGAACATCCGGAGCGCTACGATTTTGAGGTCGCGCTGTTCAAGCCGCCTAATAACCTCCCCCGTGAGACCCTTGCGCACGCCATCGGGCTTTACCATAAGGAAGGTCCTCTCTTCTTTTGGATTATTCATACATTACGATTTCGCGAACGCTGTTAAAATTTCCGCTCCCGCCTCGGTAACCACCACTGTATGCTCAAAGTGAGCGCTCACGCTCCCCTTTTTAGTCACAAAGGTGAAGCCATCCTCCGCTATACGCACTCCTTGGTCGCCTGTGGTGAACATAGGCTCAATGGCAAGCACAGTCCCTGCGTAAAGCGGCTCTCCCTCGCCCTCCTTCCCCCAGTTTGGCACGACCGGGTCCTCATGTACTGCGTAGCCCACGCCGTGCCCGGAGAGGTCTCGCACAACCGTGAAGCCCTCTCTTGATGCAACAGCCGCGATAGCGGCCCCGATGTCACCAGTCCTGACACCTGCGCGCACTGCGCGTATGCCCGCCTCAAGCGCCTCGCGGGTAGCTTTAATGAGTCGCGTATGGAGCTTGGAGAGCGGCGCAACGCCTACCGTAAGCGCGCTGTCTAAGAACACTTTTCTGTGGATGAGCCCGAGGTCAAGACCAACGACATCCCCCGATTGTATCACTCGCTCGCCGGGCAGACCATGGACAACCTCGTCATTTATGGAAACGCAGAGCGCCGCCGGGTACGAGCGCTTTGCCCCCTCTGGCTGGTAGTTGAGAAAAGATGGCGTATCCCCGCCCTCTGCAATGAGGCGGCGCGCTTCTGCTTCCAACTTGCTTGTACGCAACCCCGGCGCAATTTTTTTTGAAAGCAGTGAGAGTATTTTCCCGAGCCGCGCACCGCCCTCGCGCAGGAGGATGATATCTTCAGCAGTCTTAATGGTTACCATACACGCTCGCGAGAAGTGCACGCTGCACATCGGGGATGCCTTGCTCGCCGCTAATCTCATGGAAGTGGTGCTCCGGGTGACTGCGATAGTATTCCACTGCCGGCAGTACGTCTCGGTCAAACCAATCAAGACGCTTTTTAACATTCTCTCCCGCATCATCGGCGCGGCCGCGCTCGCCAAGGCGCGTCTCGGACCACTGCCGCGAGACGTTGATGTAAATGACATGCGCATCCGCACGGCCGTAGAAAGCGAGCGCGGTATCCAGCGTCTGCGCTTCCAGGAGGGAGCGCGGCGTCCCGTCCAAAACAAGGTGCTCGTCGCCCTGCACGTTCTCCACAAAGAGGTGCGACCACATATATACGGCGAGGAAGTCCGGCTGACGCTCGCCTGCTTCCGCGCGCTTTTTGGCGAGCTCGCTACTGGGATAGCCGGCGCCCAAAAAGTCCCTGAACTTAGCGCCCGTTTCAAGGTAGTAGATAGGGTGCTCCGGCGCCACCTGCTTGAGGTGCTCCATGAGGAGCTTGGCCTGCGTCCCCTTCCCGCACCCCGAGCGCCCAATAAATACAAAGGTTTGGTGTGTAGCCATACCTCATCAATTTAGCACAATCCGGCTCTATTTAGAATTATAAGTCTCCTCCCATACATAATGAGCCTCAAATGATTCCAAAATCCCATGGGTATGAGCCCAAAAGGGGCGATACGTTAGAGGGTGTGAATCTGTGCATGATTGATGGATATGAACATCAACATGAACGATTCAAACATTGTGAGTTTGAGGCAAGTTGAGGAAACTATTCTCTCAAGAGTCGCTCCGGCATTTTCATTCGAGTCGCATGAAAAAGCTTACGCGTGGATCAGCGAAGTGTTAAATCGTTTTGGTTACCACGAAAAAGGTCGAACGAAAAAAGAAAAGATTTCAATTCGCCGGTACATCAAACGATTCACAACTTACTCAAAATCGCAGATCACTCGGCTTGTGAAGGAAAAGAAAAAGACCGGAACCCTGAAGTATGGCAAAGGAAAGAAAAGACACCAATTCAAAAAGATTTACACGCCGGAGGATGCCCGACTTCTCTCCGAAGCCGACAATGCCTACCGGAGGATGTCGGGCATGGCGATGAGAAAAGTTTTCGAGGATGAGTTCAAGATTTATGGAAAAAATGAGTACGAACATTTGGCAAAAATATCCCACGGACATTTCTACCGTTTGCGAAATTCCGACACCTACAAAGAGAATGCTCTCTCGGTCGGAAGAACGATCTCCGTCGCACGTCCAATCGGCATTCGGAAGAAACCGCAGCCGGGTGGATTGCCAGGCTACGTAAGGGCAGATACGGTTCATCAAGGGGATTTGGAAGGAGTGAAAGGTGTGTATCACGTCAATCTGGTTGACGAAGTTACGCAGTGGGAAATACTTTTCTGTGTCGATTCAATCACGGAAATTTCTATGGCGTACGTTCTTGCCGAAGCTCTAAGATTTTTTCCTTTCGTCATCTTCGGTTTTCATTCCGACAATGGAGGGGAAAATATCAACGGCAGTGTCAGTGAAGTGCTCCAAAAACTTTTCATTGAACAAACCAAGTCGCGTTCGGGAAAGTGCAACGACAATGCATTGATTGAGAGCAAAAATGGGTCGGTTGTTCGAAAGCATATGGGACACTGGCACATTCCAAAATACGAAGCCAGAAAGATTAACGGCTTCTACCGAGACTGTTTTAACGAGTTTCTAAACTTCCATCGGATGTGCGCGTGCCCGACGACTGTCGTTGGTGAAAATGGAAAGAAGAAAAAGATTTATGAAAAAACAATGACTCCGTGCCAGAAACTTTTGTCCATTCCGGAAGTTGAAAAGTATTTACGGGAAGACGTGACTATCGCAAGTTTGCAAGAAAAAATGCTTCGGGCGAGTCACATCGAGTATGCTAAAATCATGCACGAAGCCAAGCAAAAATTATTCGCCGCCATCAAGAAATGCTAAGATAATTTGAGGCTCATCTTAGGATGGGAGAATACTTTATACGGCTAGTCTAAATTTTCTGTAACCATTTCTATCTTCGAGCCGAGTGTTGCCTTATATGTCACCTTTTTACTGTCTGCACTGAAGGTCAGAATTTCTATAGGATTGTCATACTTCTTTCCTTCCTTTCCATCAATCACTACAAACCACTTTTTTCCTTCTCCTGCGGAGTAAATTACATGTTTACTATCTGGACTAAACAATCTTGCTCCATGATTAGTATCTGTTTTAATTCCCCCTTCATATGACTTGCCTTCTACACCATCAACAACAACAAGCGCTTTCCAAGAAGGATATTGACCAATAAGAGCAATGTATGCAAAATGTATGCCATTTAGACTAAATTCGGGATGGTTAACAAATTCGTAAGATTTTAATTGCTTGCCGTTTAGAACTATAAACCATTTATCGTTAGTATAGACTTCATAGGCATATTGCTTGCAGTCAGAACTAAAAACAATATCACCAATATATCCATTTGAGTACGATCTGTCGTACTTTCCATCTACCCACACGGAATCAAGATAGGCAGGTTCATCAGACATTCTTTTATCCTCAACCGTTTCAACCATAATAGTTCTTTCTCCGCAAGTTACTCCTCCTTCGTCTCCCCTTCCTGCTGTTCCAAGAGGAGAAGGTTTGGCCTCTCCATACCCTACATTTCCAATATTAACGCTCTTGATTTTTTTGCCTGTCAGGTTGGTTGCTTCCGCCCAGAAGCTCGTAGTGAGAAGATTAGCTGGCAATTCAAGTTCCCATGTATCCACACCTACTTTACTCATAGTACCGCCAAATGTTGATTTAATTTCTGTTCCTGTTGGGGTATACCAGAGCTCTGCGGATGTGATATTTTTTGCTTTCAGTATCGCCTTTGCACCTTTTTTATACATAGTCCACGATTGTCCCTCTTTCGTGGATGGAACAATAGCAAATGAGCTAATACTACCTTCTTGGGTCTGAGAAATAGTATTCGTCGAAACTGGTGTAATTTCTTGAACCGGGTTTATTCCCACATTTTCTTGGTACACCAACACTCCTACGGCAGCAGCAAGCGCGACAATGATAATAATAACTGCTAATGGAGCAAAACCCCTCTTACGAGATTTTTTCATATCAAATAATTATAACACTCCTATTTATTTTGCACCAACTTCAATTAAATAATCAATTAATGGTCCTGTACAAGAATCGAGCATTGTCTGGCCTCTTAAGTAACTTTTAAAGTTAGAAAGTTCACTATCTGGAATTTTGCAAGTCATCCACTTTCCATCAATAGAAGGGAATGAATCGTCTGTATACTCTAAGGAAATGTCACAAGTACTACTTTTATTATCATATCCATCGACCCTTTCTATATAAAAAGGTCTCGCATCTTTTATCGTAGCGTAAGCCGGTTGGCATATTTTTACACTATCAGAAAAACAATCATCTGATAAACCGCAATCTTTTTTTGTTGTAATGATTGATTGAGGTGTCGTAGTGGGTGCAGGGGCTGAGGAAGATGTAGGAATTTGATTATCTTGCTGATCACTTACTTGAGTTGGGACATCCTCCCGCAAGATAGTTTCTGGAGATTTTTTCACAAAAGAAAAATAACTTAACACTCCCCCAGCCGCAAGCGCGACAATAATAATGATGACTACTAATGGAGCAAAACCTTTCGTATAAGATTTTTTCATATCAACAAATTATACTCTCTTCACTAAAAAACTAATAGATGATTAATTGTCTCTATTTATCATATTTTCATCCCTTCTAGTACTTGCCGTAAGCATTAACTCGCTGGAGGATACTTTTGGAGATAGTATTGCAGAACGGGGTTATTGCCGTCTGCTGGCAGTAAGTAGCGGTAATTTTCTCCCCCACTACCATCAAGTTCCCAAGTACCTTCTTGAATATTAATAAGGTTAAAACTTGACGAAGGAAACCATCCGATCTCATGCGGTTCCCAGTGGAAAACAGAAAATGTTCCAAGCTTTTCCTTTTTCACAAATTTTTCCGTCAACTCTTTAGAGACTTCTGATCCTTTTGTGTAATGTGCGAGATGTACAAATATTATTGTATTACCACCACTTTGGCGATACTCACCAAGAATTTCCTGAATACAGACTTCTCTTCTGTCTTGAGTACCCGAAGAAGAGTCAATATCGTATCTCATCTCACTGCACTCTTCATCTTCCACTCGAATCTTATCCAAATCACGGCTTGACAAAATGTACCCACTGATTGATTCGGGAAAGAATTTCTTTTGCAACCTCGCTATCTCCCTATGTTTGCGAACTTCGGGAGAATAAAATACATCAAACACCTGCGAATCCTTCGTGGATGCATAGATAACCCCTCCTCCGACAATAATAAGAATTATTATCGCCAAGATAACGCTTAATTTTTTCATGCTCCTATTGTAACACTAGTACTCGCGCATGGAGATCTGCGCGTCAATTTGTTTGACAAACTCAAGCGCGACGGAGACGACGATCAAAAGCGCCGTGCCGCCGATGGCGAGCGTGCCGATACCTGTCACGCTCTGCATGATCAAGGGGAGGATAGCCACAGCGCCGAGAAAGATCGCCCCCACGAGCGTGAGCCGCGTGATGATGTGCCCAAGGTAGAGTGAAGTCGGCTCGCCGGGACGGACTCCGGGGATGAAAGCGCCCGATTTCTGCAGGTTTTTTGAAATCATGTCGGGATCAAAGGTGACCGCCGTGTAAAAGTAGGTAAAGAGGAACACAAGCACAAAGTAGAAGACGCCGTATATCCACTGATTGGTATTCAAAAGATTCAATACTTCTCCTACCTTTTGCGCAATCGCGTTATTAAGCCCACTCAAAAAGGTTCCTATCATTTGCGGGAAGAGGAGTATGGAGAGCGCAAAAATAATCGGCATCACCCCCGCCTGGTTGAGCCGCAGCGGCAAATAGGTGGAACCGCCGCCGTACATGCGCATGCCGCGCACGCGCTTGGCGTAGGTGACCGGTATGGGGCGTTCCGCCTCCGTCACCACCACCACGGCGGCAATGACGATAAGCGCAACAGCCGCAAAACCCGCGTACACGGGGATGTTTCCGGGGTCAAAGGTCACCATAAGTTGGTAGATGCTTGCCGGCACCCGCGCGACGATGCCCGCAAAAATAATGAGCGAGACGCCGTTGCCGATGCCATACTCCGAGATGAGCTCGCCGAGCCACATGAGGAGCATGGAGCCCGCGGTTACGATGATGACGTTGATTATCTGGTCCGTCATCGTAAGACCCCCTAAGAGGCCCTGATTTTTGAGCAGGGTGAGGAGGCTGAATCCCTGTATCATAGCGAGCGGAACCGTGAGAATGCGCGCGTACTGGGCAAATTTGCGCCGTCCCGTCGCACCCTCCTCCTGATACATCTCCTTAAGCGCGGGGAAGACCATCGTCATGAGTTGCATGATAATGGTTGCGGTGATGTAGGGGCCGACGCCGAGCATCATGATGGAAAGATTGGAGAGGCCGCCGCCAGAGAAGATGTTAAGGAGGCCAAAGAATTGGCTGTTTGCAAAAAATTGCGCGAGTGCGGTCGTATCTATGCCAGGGACGGTAATGGCGTTGCCGAGCCGGAAAATGACCAGAATGACAAACACAAACAATAAGCGCCGCACGAGCGTCTGGTCGGAACCGATGAGCTTGAGCTTATAGAAGAATTGATCCATGCACTCGTTTAACTAATACTACCACCTGCGGCCTCAATCTTCTTCCGCGCTTGAACAGAAACAGGGAGGCCTGTAAAGGAGAGCTTTTTGCTTACCGTGCCGGTGGCAAGGACCTTTACTGCGGGAACTTTCTTCCCAATGAGGCGCAGGAGACCTCTTTCGGCAAGCGTCGCAGGCGTTACAGACTCTCCTGCGTTAAAGCGGCGGTCAATAGCGGCAAGGTTCACCGCGCGCGGTTTGTCACTTACCACGCTGAATTTGTAGCCGCGGCGCTTGGGGAGCTTCTTGATGCGGTCGCGGATCTCGGGGCGGATTTTGTGCCCCGCGCGCGCCTTTTGCCCCTTGGTCCCCCGCCCGGCAGTCTTGCCGCGCTTGCCGCCGCGGCCGATTTGGCGGCTCTTTTTGTTTGGATGCTCCCGTTTGAGTTGATGAATACGCATAGTGTTATGCCGCAAAGACGCGGAGTGCTTCCATCGCCGCGCGCGCATTGTTGAGCTTATTTTTAGTCTTTGAGAGGAGTTTTGCATTCACATCGGTAATGCCTCCCAGTGCGAGCACGTTGCGCACCGAGCTGCCGGCCACGAGCCCCCGTCCGTGCGCGGGTTTGATGAGCACGCGCGCCGAGCAGTACTTGGCCGCCGTCTCATGCGGGATGCTCATCGTCTTGGTAAGTGTGAGCGTAAGCATAGTGCGCTTCGCATCGCGCATGGCCTTGTCTATGGCAAGGGTTGTATCGGAGGCCTTGCCGAGCCCCACGCCAACCTTCCCCTTCCGGTTCCCGGCAACCAGCGCAACAGAGAATGAGAAGCGTCGTCCGCCCGAGACCACGCGCGCCACACGGCGCACGTCAATGATCTTTTGATCATACTCGGGTTTTTCGCGCTCGGTGGCGCGGCGTGGCCCCCGCGAACCGCCACGGGAAAACCCGCTGTTACCACGGTTTCCGCCTCTGCCCATCGGCGGGCGGGTGTGCCGCGACGCTTGAGTATTTTTTTTTGTTTTTATTTCGTCTGCCATGGTGTATTTATAGCGAGAGACCCCCCTTGCGCGCGCCGTCCGCGAGAGCTTGTATCGTTCCCGCGTAGCGGTAGCCGCTCCGGTCAAACACAACACTGTTAATCTTCTTCTTGCGAGCCTTCTCGGCAATGAGCATTCCGAGTGTCTCGGGCATTGCCTTGCCTGCCTTCGGCACTTCGCTGTCATGCGCCTCCGCTATGGTGCGTCCTGCACTGTCGTCAATAAGCTGCGCATAAAGGTGCTTATTGGAGCGGAACACTGCCAAGCGCGGCCGGAGCGCGGTGCCGAAAATGCGCGCGCGAATGCGCCGCTTCCGTACCTCTCTTTTTTGCGCTCGTTCATTCATATTATTTTGCAGACTTCTTACCCTGCTTGCGGCGCACGCGCTCACCTTCATAGCGGATGCCCTTGCCCTTATAGGGCTCCACGGGTTTGAGCGCCTTGATGCGTGCCGCAAAGGTTCCCACCGCCTCCTTGTCATAGCCCGAGACGGTCATCGTGCCCTTTTCCACCAGGACAGTGATTCCTTCAGGCACAAGGACCACCACAGGGTGGGAAAAGCCAAGCGCAAGAACCACATCCTTACCCTTTAGGTCCCACTTATAGCCGACTCCTTCTATGGTGAGCTTTTTTACGTAACCCTGTGTCACTCCCTCCACCATATTTTTGAGATGTGAGGCGTAGGTCCCCCACAGCGCCCGCGTGGCGACCGTCTCACGCTCTGGGGTAAGCACGACGGTATCCCCCTCAAGTGAAAATGAAATATCGCGCTTAAAAGAGCGGGAGAGTGTTCCTTTGGGACCCTTTACCGCAACGGTTCCGTCAGTCACGGTCACGGTAACACCGGTAGGGACAGCAATCGGTTTTTTGCCTAAGCGTGACATATTACCAGATAGTAAAGAGCGCTTCGCCGCCGACCCCATCCCTCCTCGCTTCCTCGCCCGTCAGTATTCCGCGGGGAGTGGAGAGAATGACGGAACCCCTCCCCTGCCGCACTGGAATAATATCTTGCGCCTTGATGTACACCCGGCGGGAGGGTTTGGAAATGCGCTTCACCTCATGGATTTTTGGCCCTCCTTCCGTATACACGAGGTTGAGGGAGAAGTGCTTTTTCACTTTTTTCCCCTTCTTCACAATGGAGTTCACATAGCCGCCGCGTTCAAGCGCCTCGGCAACTGCGAGCTTTACCCGCGAGAGCGGGATATTTACTGATACATGCCGCACACGGCTGGCGTTTGCAATACGGACGAGCATATCTGCAATGGGGTCAGTAAGCATAGGCTACCAGGAAGCTTTCTTAACGCCCGGGATTTTCCCCTCGTTCGCGAACTCTCTAAAGCAGATTCTGCACATGCCAAAATCGCGCATAAAGCCGTGCTTGCGCCCGCAACGGAAACAGCGCCGGACGATCCGCGTGCTGAACTTTGGGGTCTTATTCCCCCGTGCAATGACTGACTTTTTTGCCATGTAGTAAAACTTCTCCCCGAGAGGAGAACAGGGCCTATAGTAGCATCCACGACAGCAAACTGTCAAACCGTCGCATAATAAATTAACCCCCGGTCTGCCGAAGCAAACCAAGGGTCAAAGTGTCCAATGGACAAAGGGTCATCCGTCAGCTGACGGATTGCGCCGGAGCCAAAGGTTCCGAGGGTTCGAGAACTCCGCCAACTGGCGGATTGCGAGAGAACACCTGGCCGCCATCGCTCCACCTAAGCGGGGACTCAACGGAGTGCGCGTCCACATCCCAGCCGCCGTCGTACCAGACCACGAAGACCGTACGGAGCACACCAGCGATGTCCCGGATGTAAAAGATGTTCGCGTAGCCGTTGTTCAAGAGAACACCGTTTTCGCCTTTTCCCTGTTTTTCCATGAGGGAGAACATCTCGGGGAGCGTCGTTTCCGACTTCTCTGCACCGCCGAGTTCGATGATGATAGGACCGTCCACAGAGAACTGCCGTAACTTGTGGCAGCGGAGTGTTTGTTCGCTGATCGGGTCTTCGATTTTGTCGTCGCCCGAGAGAAACCACGAGGTGAAGTTGTCACCGATGTAGCTGATTTTGACCGCTGTATTGCGGCAAGTGTCACGAACAAACTTAGAGGTGGTTGTCGAGATGGGGACCGTCCCGACGGCTTCGAGCAAAAGCTCGAGCTTGGCAGGTTCGACAGGAGTAGCCACCGGTTGAGGAAGGAGGCAATCTGCAAGATTTTTCTTGAGACTTTCCTGGTTGTCTTTCCACCCCAAGGCGGTTGTTTGATCAATCTCGCCGGGTCGGGGTGCTTGGCGCAAGAGTGCTACCTGGAATTCAATGTACCACTTGGGGAAGTCAGGTGAAGCTGTACTCATAATGAGCTGTTCCTCACTTTCTCGTTTTTTCACTTACCCGTCCGCTTTGCAGATTAGGGCTTTTTCAAGGTATCTTCTACCATTATAGCAAATTGGTGTAAAAAGTCAATACCCCGTAAATATAATAAACCCCTTTCTCTTTTTGGGGAAAATTACTCTATCTCGTAGGTGATGGAGACCGTGGAGCGGTAGATATTCTCCCCCACCGGGAGCTCTGGCGCTGCCGAGACCGCGACGCCTGCATCGCCGCCGCGTCCGAACTTCTCCATCATATAGGGCATCGGCGGGGCACCGCCCTCACCCTCTGTAAAGCTCACAATGCGGGAGAGTGCCACCCCGAGGTCGCTCGCAAGCTCCTCCGCCTTCCTCTGCGCGTTCACAATGGCGAGCGCTCGAGCGTCGCGCTTGGCCTTGTCGGGGTCATCAAGCGTGAGGTTGATGCCGCTCACATCAGTCACGCCCAGTGTACTGAGACCTCCCACAATCTCGCCCGCGCTGTCAATACTGCGCACCTTCACCAGTATGGACTCCCGCACTTCGTAGCCCACAAGCGTGCGATTGTCCCCCGGCGGGCAGTAGGTCGGAGAGCAGACTGTGTTGCGGTATTCATAGCGCGGAGAGAGGGAATAATTTTGCGTCTTCACATCTTTGTCGGCAATGTTTTTTTCCTTGAGGAAAGCGAGTGCCTTTTTCTCAATATCCCCCGCCTTAGTCTGTACATCGGCAACCTTTGTACCCTCGGCAACAATGGAGAATGAGACCTCCGCCACATCGGGCCGCGCGGTGGATTCGCCGACGCCAGTGACGGTCACCACATTGACGCTCCCGGGGATGCGTCCGATAAACTTAAACTGACGCAATTCGGTAAGCACCTTTGTGGCAACAAATACCGTAGCGACACCAAGAAAAATTACTGCAAATTTGGTAATTAATTTTTTATCTTCGGTCTCCATAGAGTTTTGTTTTAAATCCGCTGATAACCGTGTTGAGCGCCTCGGTAATAATCGGGTCAAGCTCGCCGACGCTCTCTTTGATGTAGGCAAGCACCGCATCGTCGTTGCCTGCATCGCACTTTTCCAAAAGCGTAGCCCGCCCATCTTCACTCATCCGCTCCAAAATTGCAAGATTGACAGCAGAGAGCACATTCTCCAAAAGCTCTCCCACTACGGTTTCTCTGTCTTCCTCTGAAAGCTGCGTGTGAATAATCTGTTCCCTGATTGTATTGCGCAACTGGGTATCGTCCACAATGGCCATACCGCTACGCTTCTCGTGAGGTGAGCGCGCGACGCAGCGCCGCTTCATGCGCAGGACTAAGCCCGAACGTGTCCATCCTTTCCTTGAGCTCCTGGCGCTGTTGATGTATCAGAGTCCGACATGACTCAACGCTCATCTCTTGTTGCTCGTGTTCTCTATCCCCTTCCATCTCCTTATGATACTCCAAGAGAATATGCGCGCAACTATTCACTATCTTTTTTCTGTGCTGTGCTGCGCCGCCGCGGCGGGAGAGCCCCCGACGTGAGCGGAGCAAACTGTTTGCCGAGCATAAAAGGAGTTTTAGAGACCACCATGAGCCAATTTTTATGCATGCGGTTGCCGGAATGCCAACGATTGAGGAACTCAAGCTCTGGCAGGCGGAAATCCTTCCCGTTCCATGGGTCGTTCATGATAAGGGCGCCAGTTATACGGCCAAAACCGAGTACCACAGAGTAGTGGCCGGCATCTTCCGACGGCTCAATGTAATTAACAATCACCGGGAACCCTCTCGTGAGGTAATACTTGAGCTCGTCGAGCGTCGCACCCTCATTCACGTAGACATGGAAGCCTTCTTTGCGGGCTGAATTAATCATAGCCCAATTTTGTGTGCCCTTTGTTTTTGCGTCTTCATCGCCCGTGCGAGTCTTGCCTGCGACTTGATATGCCCCAAAAAAGAAAGCACCATGCCGAGTGTTGCCGGCCCGCAAGTATAGTCTTTCTTCTGCTTGATGTAGGGTAGTGCTAGGCGCATAAGAGTGTCTGTATCTGTTCTATCACCATCCGCTTAGCCTCTGCGAACTCTGTATTGATCATGGCGCCTGCGGCGGCGGCATGGCCGCCGCCGCCAAGCGCAGTTGCCACCCGCGATACATCTATACGTTCAGGGTCGCGTGAGCGCAAACTTACGCGGACGGTAGCGGGAGCGTTCTCCACCAAACTTGCGCAGATATCCCATCCCTCCACGGTAACAAGGATGCCGGCAATGCTGAATTTTTGCGTGTCGGTCACTGCGATTCCCTCCCGCATAAGCGCCTCATGAGAAACAAGGGAGAGCGCGGCGCGGCCATTGCAAAAAGTCTCAACGGATGAGAGGGCAAGGCCGCGGAAGCGGATGCTCCCGGGCGTCTCATGGTTATAGATACTCTTGAGAGCATCCAGGCAGTCAGGCGCCACATCAAGAAGTGCGGCGGCTACGCGAAAGGTGCCGGAAGAAGTAGGTGGGTAACGTAATCCTCCCGTATCAGTGTGTATTGCAACAAAAAGGTTGAGCGCCATGTCGTGCGTAAGCGTTACCCCCCAGAGCCCTGCAAGGTCATAGAGTATCTGTCCTGTAGCAGGGTATTCTGGAGCAATGAGATTGAGAGCGCCATAGCCGCTGTTGCTCTTGTGGTGATCAATGACAATAACGGTAATGTGCGAAGGAAAGGAGAAATCTTTTTTCTGCGTTACGTAGGCGGGATTGGAGCTGTCTAATGCCATAAAAATATCGTAAGCAGAAAGGTCGCACTCGTGGACAGTATTATCCAGTATGGAAGAGTGGCCAGGGAGTATAGAGAGGTGCGCGGGCAATTCAGAGTCTCCGCGCGCTATATCTGCCGCAACACCGAGGGACTCCAACATATACTTCATTGCGAGAGCGCTGCCTATACTATCTTCATCCGGATTGGGATGGCAGTGTAATAAAACTCGCTTTGAGGCAAGCAATTTCTCCTTAATCTGCGCCGCCATTGCGGCATTCTCCGCTGTCATACTTCAGAGTGTACTATAGAGCTACCCACCATGCGAGCGCGAGGGCAATGCGGTAGATGCCAAAGCGGGTAAAGTCGTGCGAGGAAATGAAGGAGACAAACCAACGCACCGCAATAAGCGCAGAGATAAATGCGGTGAGGCCCCCGAGCACGAGGAGTCCATGCTCACCCGCGCTAAATGCCGTGCCGCTTTTAATTAGATCAAGAGCAGTCGCGGCGAGCATGGTGGGCGCCGCAAGGAGAAAGGAGAACTCAACCACTGCGCGGCGCGAGAGTCCGACGAGGAGGCCGCCGATGATGGTCGCGGCGGCGCGAGAGACTCCGGGGACCATTGCGATGACCTGGAAACAGCCGATGGAAAATGCCTGCCGATAGCTCATCTTCTCAAGGTCAGCAAGAGTATCTCCTTTCTCTTTATATAGTTTTTCAAACAGGATGAGCGCAATGCCGCCAAGAAAGAGTGCGGCGAGAATGAGCGGGATGCTCTCAAAAAATACCGTCTTCACTATCTTGTAGAGGAAGAGCCCCCCAACTGCGGTAGGGAGAAATGCCACAAGCACATTTTTTTGTATCTGCGGATTTTTAAGAAACCGCGCTCCATAGAGTACAAGCACCGCAAGGATGGCGCCAAGCTGGATGGCAATCTCAAAACTCTTTACAAACTCTCCCGAGAGGCCAAGCAGCTGTGCGGTGAGGATGAGGTGCCCCGTTGAGGATATCGGCAAAAACTCCGTCACCCCCTCAACAATGCCGAGTATCAGCGCGTCGACAATGGTCATCCACCTATTCTAGCGGAGAGAAACACGATATGCGAGCACTGTTCCCTCGGGGCATTCGGTTCTGTTAAACAGTTCTCCGTCGTTTTTCTCAATCACGCGGCGTGAGGCTGTGTTTGATTTATCAACCGTGAGCACCAGCTCGCGCATACCGAGTGATTGCGCCCCTTTTACAGCAAGAGAAAGCAGGACGGTTGCATAGCCTTTCCCGCGCTCTTCAGGAATAATTTCGTAGTAGATGTGACTCGCAAAATGCTTGGGAAGATTCTCCGCCGCCGAGGGGACCTGCCGCAGCTGCAAAAATCCAACAATTTTATCGCCTACAGCAAAATCATATTCCCGCGTTGTTGGCATGTGCGGGAGTGTACGGAGAAAGACAAGGCTGCCTACATTATTACTCATCACTCATTATCCGGTTACGTCCGCGTTCCCCTAGGAGGAACCGCGTCCGACGCGGGGGTGCCTACTGGGATTTGAACCCAGACCGAGAGTTCCACAAACTCTAGTGCTAACCATTACACTATAGGCACCATGCAGAGTAGAGTGTAGCTAAAAGAGGGGTAAAAAGAAAGCAGCCTATACGAGGCTGCTGGGAATCACGGGGAGAGATTTGAACGTTGCAGGAATGTTCTGCGCCTGTGCGCGAAACGCAAGCTCGTCTTGCGAGCCCTTGATGCAGGCAATAAGCTCAAATCCGAGCTCGTCCGACTTTGAATACGGGTACCGCTTATGGCGAATCTGATTCGCTGCCTGCCGTGCGCTGTAGGCCATCGTCTCCCCCACATACCACGGCCGTGAGAGCGGCCGATGGTTATCTGCATAGACGACCCATTTTGGTCTCATTATTTCTCTCCTTTCGGTACTTCCTATAATAGAGTATAGCAAATGCGCAAAAAAATCCCAGTTCTAAATGAAAAAGTGGTGAGAGCAGGCGTGAGGAAAATTTATTTCCCGAATCAGTTTTTAATTTTATTCTCTAACAAAAAGAGCGGTTTTGCCGCTCTTTTTTTGTTCTTCCTTACTTATCGTATCCGTTAGGTGGCGTTGCGCCGTCCCAAGTTAAGCCAGTTGCCGTTACACCGGTTATTTTGGTTTCGTAGTGTCCGGATAGAGCATTTTTGTAACTGAATGTTACCATTCCATTGCTTCCAGTTGTGCCAGTGCCGCTTCCTACAACATTGTCGTTAAGTGTAAGGTTGATGGAAACCGAAGCATTGGCAACAGGATTGCCAAAGTCGTCAATCACCGCTATACGGATACTCAAGTGTTTGTTGCTATTTTTACCGCCTTCGGTTATATAGGTGATTGAATTTACTATTGCAGTAGTGGGTTCGGACGGGGCATGGCCAATTGAGAAATTCGCCGTGCCGCTACCAGAAATGCTTCTTGTATCCGTGGCCGTTACCTCAACTGTGTAATCGCCATCTGCCAAGCTGGAAATATCCAGATCGCTGGTATAAGTTCCCGGAGTGGCTGTTCCAGCAAAGCTGACAACCGTTGCTGCGCCATTTACCATTGTAGCGAAGTCAGACGAGCCCAAACCGCTTATCGCGCCTCCGCTTTCATCAGTTACTACGACCGTAAGCACAGCAGTAGTATCAACTTCACTCTCATAACTCGTTTTATCTGTGTTTACATTGACGTTTACCGCAGGAGAAGGCGGTACAAGAGAAGCAATTGCGGCCGCGACATTCACTAATCCGTAGCCGTAATGCGTGTCCTTCCCAACTGCCCCAATATCATCAGCCGTAGAGTTAAGTATAGCCCTTACTTCGTCGTTGATTCTCCCGTCAAAGTTGCCGTCCGTAACTCCGGCCGCAATCACAAGCGCGGCGGCGCCAGCAACATGCGGAGACGCCATTGATGTTCCACTGCCTTCCTTATACCAGTCGCCGTCCAAGATGGACGGCTGGGGGTTATGCGGGCTGTCGCCGTCGTTCCAGGAAGAGAGAACAGATACACCCGGAGCGGCAAGTTCTATTTCTTCTCCCGTGCTTGACCAACTTGGTCTTGTGTCATTTTTATCGGTTGCCGCAACCGCGATTACGGAAGCGTATTTTGCCGGATAAATAACATTATTACCTTTGCCACTCGGCGTTCCGGAATTTCCACCGGCGGCCACTATTACCAAGCCTTTTGCTTCCGCGTTGTCAAACGCGGCTTTTACCGTGCTTCCCGGGTCTTGCGAACTGCCAAGACTCAAATTAACAACCTGTAGTCCGTTTAATACTGCCCAGTCCATAGCGGCAATAGTTGTGCCCCAAGAACCGGAGCCGGAGTCGTTTAATACTCGCAGAGAATAAAGCGCGCAACCCGGAGCTACGCCGACTACGCCCAAACCATTATCTTCCGCGCAAGCGGTTCCGGCAACATGCGTGCCGTGCCCGTAGACGTCATCGGGGTCAGCATCGTCTTGGACGAAGTCATACCCTCCGGCATACACGCCATCTAAATCTTGGTGTCCGTGATCTACACCAGAATCAATAATGCCGATTTTTACGCCAATGCCTTTATTGCCACCGTCATGTACTGTACCGGAGCCGATTCTTTTTACACCCCAAGCGTTCTCAAGCTCGGCACCAACCGCGTACACCGTTCCGTCTAATTCAACGGCGGTTACGTTCGGATTACTCAATAATCCTTTGATTGCCGCTTCTGGAACACTCGCGGCTACGGCAGGAACAATCGTATAACTGAATCTCACTGTTCCTCCGGCGCGCTCCACCATTGCGTGCTCGGCAACGCCGGGTGTCTTGTCAAAACTGACAAAAACATCAACTTTATTGTTGCTTGCCGCCTGAACTTGCAAGCTTGTCGGTCCAATTACTCCGACAGTCGCCATGCTAAATACAACCCCTAAAATAAACGAAGACGATAGAATTTTTTTCATAATTACAAGTTATCTGTTATGTCTTTATGGTAGCAAGAGTATAGAACAAGTCAACTACCACGACCTGAAGGTCGTGGTAGTTGACAATCTTCTGGCTTTGAAAAAGCCGTTAAGTTCTGTTCTGGTGCTGTAATTATACACTTCGCGCGAACTTTCTTTGAGCGAAACTAAGGAAGCCGCCCCGCCGCCGCTCGT